>Ga0315900_10002724_pt1 | contig 26572 bp, 22 predicted proteins | sample LakEriMetagenome_FD_203521 | JGI IMG/M metagenome (GOLD analysis project Ga0315900, IMG submission 203521) | Freshwater fungal communities from buoy surface, Lake Erie, Ohio, United States - Buoy 12 MA114 | ecosystem: Environmental > Aquatic > Freshwater > Lake > Lake biofilm | place: USA: Lake...
TCAATTCGGTGACCATTTCAGTGCGACGACGCGGCCCTCCGGCGTGATGGGAACCACGATGACTCCTGCTGCGCTGTCATAATCCAGATCGGCGGCGCCCGCGGCGATCGTCGCGATGACCTCTGGCGCGCCTCCCGGCATCTGGTGAAGCACTGTGCCGGCTCCGTTATCGGTGAGGATGACACCACCTTTTCCATCGGAAACGATGCCGTCCAGGATACCGGGCGGCTCTGTGGCGCCATAGGGCTCGATCACTCCGCTGGCAAGATCGAGCGATACGACCCAGCCGGGCACAATGTTTTCGAATCCGCCAGACACATCACCGAGGTTGGCGACCAGCAGTTTGCCTTCCGGTCCCGGCATCAGTCCGTTGGCACCGCCAAGAGCTTCGCCTTGTGCCACCAGTTCCAGCTGTTCGCCCGCCAGCTTGAACACGGCGTTGCCGAAGGTGTCCGAGACATAGACCGTCCCGTCGGTTCCGATGGTCACGTCATTCAGGAAGACGACGCCCGCACCTGTGTAGGTCGCGGTGACCTGTCCCGATGCCATGTCGATGGCTTTCACGCTGTCGATGTCAGAGACGAAGAGGGTCCCGTCCGACACTGCCATTCCCTTGGGCGAGTCAAGCCCGGTGGCGAAGGCCATGTTCTGGACAGTGCCCGCGGCATCAATCGTTGCGATAGAGCCATCACCGTCCTTTGCCATCGGGTCCACGCCCATGCTGGATACGTAGAACAGTCCCGTTCCAGCATCCCAGAGCACCGATTCCGGCATAGCCAGGCCATCGACCTGCCAAAGCACCTCTGCCTCCTGCGCAAGGGTCGGCGTTGCCGCCGATGCGCAGACAAGCAACGCGCCGCCAAGGCGGCGAATGTTCGCTGATCTTTCCATGTCAACCCTCCCGGTTGTTCGTTCAGTCTGTCATGCGATCAACACGGACTCCAATAACAATATCAAATACAGGCAATAGTCATATCTTATCGGACTGCGCACAAGTCAAATCGCGGTTCAGCAGACGGGGCTGCCCGTTGCATGGACCCGAGAAGGCGCAGTCGCGGCGATGAAGCCTGTCCCCGATTACAAGGGCGAGGCAGGTTCTGCGAGGAAGGGTGGGGTCGGCAGAAGTTCAGGCAGGACGTGAACACGACCGACGTCCTGCAAGGCTGCGATCAGTGTCGCCATCGGCTCGATCGAGCGGTGCTGGGACAGAAGCAGGGCCACGACCCGCCGCGGCGGAACGTCGATCAGGTATCGGCGCACGCCGTCGACCTGTCCTGCCGCACCGATCGTCGGCAGGGCCGGAGCCACGCAGACTCCGGTCCCGGCCCTCACGAGGGCCAGCGCGGTTTCGAAGCTGCGGCAATGTGCGACTGGCCGATGGCCCGGCAAGAGCCGGTCGTACCAATCGGACACGCGCCGCGCTTGCGAGCTTCCGAAAGCGAAGTGGATCGAATGGATCAGTGTGCGGAATTGCGCAGGCGGAAGCTGGTGCGCCGGGTCGGTGATGCCCGAAAGGTCCAGATCCTCGGGAACCGCAAGGACGTAAGGATCCTCCATGATCGGGATCTGCAGAAAATGTCCGTGCGTCTGCGCGAGCGAATTCGCGGCAACGAGACCGAAATTGATGCGCCGAGCGTACAGCATCTCGAGAATCTCGGCGGGGGCGCTTTCCTGGACGTCAAGGCTGACGTCGGGGAAGTGGTCGTGGAGGCGGCGGACTGCGGCGGGCAGCAGGCTGCGCAGGACGGAATCGATGCCCGCAAGCTTGACCACCGGTTGATAACCGCTGTGGAAACGCCTCAGCCCGTCCTCTGTCTCGTTGATGATGCGCAGCAGCTGGTCGACTCGCGGCAGGAGGTAGCGTCCTGCCTCGGTCAGCTCCATTTCGTTCGGGCGTCGGTCAAACAGTCTCGCGCCGATGGCCGACTCGAGCCGACCGAGTTGCTGGGACAGTGACGGTTGCGACAGGCCCAGTTGCTTGGCCGCGCTCGTCATTGTCTTCGCATTCACGACGGCATTGAAGATCCGCAGTTGATGCAATGTCATGGGCAGCCCGACCTTGTGCGGTCCGCTTTCGGTCCAGCCGGCCAGTTCTGCCTCGATATCTGTTGAGACCCCGTCCATTTCCGGCGCCCGTCCTCCCGTCATAAGGGGCTCCCGGGAACAATAGCCGCGACAAGGTGCAGCTTTTCCAATACAGACTATTCGAGTCGCACTCCGCTGATCCGTATAAACGACCGAGTGGCGGAATGCGGACGAGGGGCTCGGACTCGGCGGAAGGATGGTATGGCAGACCGAACGCCGAAGGATCTGATCGCGCGGGATGCAGGTCAGGCTCTGCCGCACGGCATGCCGGGCAAGGAAGGCCGTGGCAACGCCGGATTGGACCGGTCCCGCAGGCGCTGGATCGCCATAGGATGGCAGGCCGCCATCGTGCTGGCGCTGATCTTTGGCATGAAGATCCTGAACACGACGTCGGGCAACCTGGTCATGCCCAGTCCCGAGAGCGTGTTCCGGCAGAGTGTCGAGATGTGGTCCGACGGGACGATTCCCCGCGCCCTGGCCGAGTCGCTCATGGTATTGGGACTTGGCTTCCTCCTCGCCTCCACCACGGGCATCCTGGCGGGTATCCTGCTGGGCGGCTTTCCGTTCCTCAGGCGGATTCTCGACCCGTTTGTCAACGCCCTGAACGCAACGCCGGGCGCCGCTTTCATTCCCCTGATCATCGTCTGGTTCGGGCTCTACACCGAGGCGAAGGTCGTACTGGTCTGGCTGGCGGCGTTCTTTCCGATCCTGATCAGCACGACGGCCGGGATCGCCAACGCCAACAAGGACCTGATCGAGATGGCGCAATCCTTTGGCGCGCCGCGGCGGGTGCTGTTCTGGCAGGTCATGGTGCCCGACGCGCTGCCCTCGATCCTGTCGGGGCTGCGCATCGGGGCGGCGGTCTGCATCGTCGGCACAGTGATCGCCGAACTGACCATGGCGCAATCGGGTCTGGGCGGGCTCATGATCAAGGCGGGCAACCGGTTCCAGATGGACCGCTATTTCGCCGTGGTGATCGTGATGATGGTGCTTGGCATTCTCATCACGATCGCGCTCAGGACTGCCGAGCGGCGGTTCGGCCGCTGGCGTTTGACCCTGCGGGATGGCGGCTGACGTGGGCGCGACTGCACCGCCTTTGATTTCTTTGAAAGCGGTCAGCAAGTCATTCAAGGACGGTCAGGTCCTTGCCCTTCATGACTTGTCACTCGACATCGGTCCTGGGGAATTCGTCAGCGTCGTCGGCCCGTCAGGCTGTGGCAAGACGACCTTGCTGCGCCTGATCGATGGCCTGATCGCACCCGACGAGGGCGAGGTTCATGTCAAGGGCCGCCCGCCCGTGCCGACACTGGACATGGCGATGGTGTTCCAGTCCGCCCGGCTTTTGCCATGGCGCACGGTTGCCGGGAACATCGAATTCGTTCTGGGTCTTCGGGGCCAGTCGTCCGAGGCTTGCAGATCCCGGGCGGTGGCGCTGCTTGGCGCTGTGGGCTTGCGCGACTTTGCCGACGCCTATCCGCACGAGTTGTCGGGCGGCATGCAGCAACGGGTGGGTCTTGCCCGTGCATTGGCAGTCGAGCCGGAAATCCTCCTGATGGACGAACCCTTTGCCGCACTTGACGCGATGACGCGCGAGACGCTGCGCGGGGAATTGTATCGGCTGTGGGAACGGCGCCGCATGGCGGTGGTCTTCGTGACCCATGACATAGACGAAGCGATCATCCTGTCACAGCGGATCGTCGTCCTGCGCCCGCGGCCGGGCCGTCTGGACGCTGTCGTGACCGTCGAACTCCCCGAACCGCGCTGGCGGGCTGACCCGCGCGGACTTCCCGCCTTTGCCGACCTGCGACGCAGGCTTTGGGACCGGATCCATACGATGGGTCGCGAAGGCGCAGCTCTCGAGGAACTGGCGGGAGCCTTTGGAGATGGGCTGACCCCGGAAGACAAAGCCCGATAAGTATCCTCTATTGCGTTGATAAGGCCCCGGGGAATAGTCCGGAACCGGGTCCTCGCATAGCATCCCGAAGACGAGCGCTGCTGCAGAGAGCGGCGGGTGAGAGGAGAGGCCACGATCGTGTCGCCTGAAAGGGAGAGCCTCGCGCCGATAGATGCCGCCCAGTGGAATATTGAGCGGGCGGCGCATTTACTCAGGCGCGCAGGTTTTGGCGGAACGCCGTCGGATGTACGCGCGCTTGCGGCGATGCCACCGGCAGAGGCCGTCGACATGATGCTCAGGGGTCGGGCAGATGGCCCCATCCTTGCGGACTTTGACGAATCCGGTCTCTGGGACCCCAGCCTTGCGGATTTTCCGCCCTCGCGCCCGGCCACAACAGACCGGGCGGCCGAAACCGGCCAGGTCATGGGCGTTGCGAACAAACCAAGCGGGCCGCGCCAGCTTCAGCCTGCAACGAACCGCTTCTTCTTCTGGCGACGGGCCAGCATGCTGGAAACCCGCCGTCTCGCCTTCTGGTGGCTTGACCGGATGCTGCGCAGTGGCCATCCGCTTGAAGAGAAGATGACGCTGTTCTGGCACGGCCATTTCGCCACTGGCGAAGAGAAAGTCCGAGACTATCGCAAACTCAAGCTGCAGGTCGACACATTGCGCCGCTGCGCGCTGGGCAGTTTCCGCGACCTTTTGACGGCAGTGGCCAAGGACCCGGCGATGCTGGTCTTTCTGGACGCGACGCACAACGTGAAGGGAGCCCCGAACGAAAACTTTGGCCGCGAGGTCATGGAACTCTTCACCATGGGTGTCGGCAATTACACCGAGGACGATATCCGCGAGGCTGCCCGCGCCTTTACCGGGTGGAGCAATGACGACCTTGCCTTCCTTTTCGACGAGGCCAAGCACGACGCCGGGCAAAAGACTTTCCTCGGCAGGACCGGCAACTTCGACGGCGACGACATCATTGCCATCATCCTAGGCCAGGAGCAAACGGCGACCTTCATCGCGTCAAAGATCTACCGTTTCTTTGTCCGCGAGGACATCTCGCCCGACTTTGCCGACGTTCTTGGCAAGCTTTTCCGGCAGGGGGATTACAGGGTGGCTCCGTTTCTTGCCACCCTTTTCCGGTCGGAGGATTTCTACGCGGAGGCGTCGGTCGCAACGCATATCATGTCGCCGACCGAGCTCATCGTATCGACATACCGCAAGCTTGGCCTCGATGCTCTGCCGGGGATTCCCGATCCTTACACGGTCGGAAAGACGCTGGGGCAGATTCTGCTCTATCCGCCGACCGTTGCCGGGTGGAGCGAGGGACGTGCCTGGATTACCCCGGGCCTTTTGTTCGAACGCGGCAACTTTGCCCGCGAGGTGATGTTCCCCGACATGATTTCATTTGTCGATCCGAACAACGAGCCCGGTGACATCGTCCGCCGCACCAACGCCAACATCAATGCCGGAATGGAAATCACCGCTGCAACGCTCGAGGAAGGTGCGGCGCCGAGCGCGCAGGCCGGCATTCAGGAACACTTCAACACGCGGTATGGCAGTCTCGTCGGATGGCAAGAGGCGATGCGCCGGCTGAAGCCCATTCCCCGCGCAGCGGCACGTTTCGACCTGACGCAGATCGTCGCCGCTGAGGGTGCCCGCACTGCCGAGGAGGCCGTCGATCTGCTTGCCGCGCGGTTGCTCTGCGTGCCACTGACCGTGCCGTCGCGGGCTGTACTGGTCGGGATGCTGACCGATGAACTCGGCACCTCCGATCTCGGTCATGCCAAGGGCTATTCCGAATACGGTCTGCGGCTGGTCGCGCATGCGATCATGTGTACCCCGCAATATCAACTCGCCTGATCAGGGGAGCCGCCAGATGGCCAGGTCACTGAATCTGACGAGCGAAGACAAGAAGGGCCTCGTGGAGGCGGGCTATGGGAGTGTCGTGCTCGGGGGCGCCGGGGGCATCACCACATCGCCCGTCTGGACCGGGCTGACCGGACAGGCAAGCAATGGCCGGATCCTTGTGATCGTGGAGCTTTCGGGCGGCAACGACGGGCTGAACACGGTCATTCCCCATGGCGATGACGCCTATTACCGGGCGCGTCCGCATCTTGGCATCCGGAGAGATCGGGCGATCCGCATCGACGACCATTTCGCTTTCCAGAAGACGATGTCCGGGTTCGAACGGCTCTACAAGGACGGGCAGATGGCCATCGTCCACGGTGTCGGCTATGACCAGCCGTCGTTTTCGCATTTCTCATCGATGGCCTTCTGGCAGACCGGCGCGCCGAACAGCGGCGAAGCCTATGGCTGGCTTGGTCGGATGGCTGACGCCATCGACCCCCTGGGCCATGTGCAGAACCTCCTTGTCAATATCGATGACCACCAGTCGCTTGCCGTGAAGGCGATGCACCATGTCCCGCTTGTCTTTGATGATCCTGACAAGTTCAGCCGAAGCCTGTTCCACGCCGAAGCCGAGGCTGTCGCCATCGGCGACAGGCCCGGCAACAGTTCAGGGAACCCCGTGCTGGACTATCTTTACGACATTGCGGCAAGTGCCAGCCGATCTGAACGGCTCGTGCGGGAGGCCTGGACGAACTACCGCACCCCCATCGACTACGGCCTGCTCAGCTGGGGGCTTGAACGGGTGGCGGCGTTGATCGCGGCCGATTTCCCGACCCGGGTCTACTATGTACCCTATCGCAACAATGCCTTTGATACCCATGTCCGCCAGGCCGACCTGCATGCGCGGCTCTGGTCCTATACCTCGGATCATATCGCGGCCTTCCTGCGCGACATGGATCGTATCGGCCGCGGCCAAGACGTTGTCCTGATGGCATTCTCCGAATTCGGCCGCCGTGTGGTCGAAAACACCAGCCGCGGGACGGATCACGGCACGGCAGGCCCTGCCTTCATCATCGGCAAACCGATCCAAGGTGGCCACTATGGGGCCGTGCCCAGCCTGACCGACCTCGATGAGGGCAACCTCCGTTTCACGACCGACTTCCGGCGGATCTATGCCACGCTCATCCGCGGCTGGATGGGCCATGACGCTGTCGGGTCGATCCTGAAGAAGGAATTCGATCCTCTTCCGGTCTTTGCGGCCGCGCATTGACCTTTCCGTGACGTCTCCTCAGCAACCTACCCCAAGAAAGAGGTCCATCATGTTCAATACGACCATGCCGCAGATACGTTCCGCTCTGGCTCCCGCTCTGCTTGCGTTATTCGCCGGGGCAGGCGCAGCACTTGCCCAGGATATCCCCGAACTCGTTGTCACGCTCGCCAGTGACGACGATGTCTTCAACCCGACGACCTCTTCGGTTTTCCAACTGGCCCAGGATTTCGGCTATTTCGACCGGCACGAGGTCAAGATCACTTTCGTCGGGCTCGACGGTTCGCCTGCCGCAGCCGCCGCGTTGCAGTCCGGCGCGGTCGACGTGGCCCATCTTACGATCGATTCCGCCATCCGTCTTGACGCTGCAAACGACCTGCCGGTCCGCGGGTTCCTGTCCGTCGGCACGGGCATTCCCTTCCTGATCGCCTCGCGTGATGATATCGCAACTCTCGGCGACCTTGCCGGGCGTAGCTTTGCCATCTCCGACATTGGCGGCCTGGATCATCTGCTCACCCAGGATGTCATGCGCAGCTTCGGCCTTGACGCCGAGTCGCCAAGCTTTGTGGCGATTGGCGCCCCCTCTGTTCGGGTGCAGGCGCTTGCGGCCGGTCAGGTGGACGCCACCACCGTTTCGTTCGGCACCTATGCCGCGATCGAGGACACGCCCGGCCTGCACGTGCTGCTGGCCCCGGATGTGTTCGCCACGCGCGCCCCGGCACAACCGAAATTCCTTGTTGCCCGCGATGACACCATCGAACAGAAGCGCGAGGCCATCCAGCGCTTTACCGATGCGATCATGGAGGCCTCGCGCGATTTCGCCGCGAATCCCGAACGCTGGATCGAGGCTGCTGCCGCTGCCCGCCCGGACCTGACACGCGAAAACATCGAACGGATTGCGGAGTTCAACGCAACGCTCTGGTGTGTGAATGGATGCATGCGCCCCGAAACGCTTCAGACGTCGATGGACTTCATCTATGCAAGCCCCGACTTTGCTGACGTTCCTGTGGTTGGCCTTGACGATATCGTGGACTACAGCTTTACCAACAAGGTGCTGGAGGAGAAGGGTGTGGTCGAGACGACGGGCCTGGACAGCCGGGGCTGACTGGTCAGGGCTTTCTCTTCTCTGGGTGTGACAAGGGCCCCGTCACTGTCCCCGGCCGGGGGCCGGTGGCGGGGTTGAACAACCGCAGTCCGAAGACAGATGGTGACCTGAGAAGGGTCTCGTGTTCCATCTGCGATGCGGGTCCGGCCCCCGGAGAGGACGGAGGGCGACGAAGGCCCGACTGACGCAAGAGCAGATCATCGCCATCCGGCAGGTGAATGAGGCAGGCGCGGCGTGGGTTGATCTGTGCCGCAAGCACGGGATGTCGGAGGGCACGTTCCATGCCTGGACGGCGGGATATTCCGGGATGAGGGTGGTCGGAGGCCAGGCGGCTGACGGCGCGGGAGGACGGGAATGCCGGGCTCGAGACGCTCCTGGCCGAGCCCCGCGACCTCAGGGCCCTTTGCTGATCAGCCGGCGAAAGGCGGCAAGGGCAGGCCGCGGACGCCCGCATCGACCGCGAAAAGCCCGCCGGGTGCCGTCTGGCCTGCCAGCCCTTCGGCCGGGCGGCGCAGGACGGCCGTGGTCACATAGAGGATGTCGAGGTCCCTGCCGCCGAATTCGCAGCAGGTGGGGAGGTCGGTCGGCATCATGATGCTCTGCATCAGCCGGCCCTGCGGGTCATAGCGATCCACCCGCCCCTTGAAGGGGATCGTCACCCAGTAGCAGCCTTCCGCATCGACCGTGGCGCCGTCGGCGATGTCGCCCGCGCCGGCGAATTCGACAAAGACCCGTTCGTTCTCGACCTCGCCCGTCGCCGGGTCGAAATCATAGGCGCGCACGACCGGGCTGTGGCTGTCGGAGAAATACATGACCCGGCTGTCCGGGCTCCAGGCCAGTCCGTTCGAACAGCCAATCCCCGTGACGACGCGGTGAACCGAATGATCGGTGTCCATGCGGTAGAGTGCGCCCTGGAATTCGACCTTGCGGCCCGGGGCCTCGAACATCGTGCCCGACCAGAACCGCCCTTGCCGGTCGGTCTTGCCATCGTTGAAGCGGGTGTCGGGCAGATGGGCCTCGGGGTCGGCGATGGGGTCGAACCGCCCGGTGGCGGGGTCGAAGAAGAAAAATCCCGACACCATGGTCAGGATCAGCCCGCCCTTCGCGCGCAGGCCAAGGCAGCCCAGATATTCGGGCGATTCCCATGTCCTGTCTTCGCCGGTGGCGGGGTCATAGCGGTGGATGAGCCGCCCCCAGATGTCGATCCACCACAAGACCCGGGCTTCGGGGTCCCAGAGCGTGCCTTCGCCGAGTTCTGCGCGGGCGTCGAGCACACAGGTGATGTCAGTCATCGCGTGTTGTCCTCTGCTGCCGGTATCTAAGAGAGGGGCGAGCCGCCGCCTGCCCGGGGTGGCGCCGTTCGGGCAGAAGTGCCGATCCTAGACATTGAGCGAGATGTCATAGTTGAGGCTGAAAAGCTCCGCTGGGTTGCGCGAGATCGTCAGCTCGACATTGCGTTCGTCGGCGGTGCGGTACAACATCTCGATGGCCAGGATCGGGCTGCCGACGGCCACCTCCAGATCGCGCGCCACGGCGGTTTCGGCGACCTCGGCCCGCACCGTGGCCAGCGCGCGTTCGACCTTGACCCCCAGACAGCGTTCGAGCGTGCGGAAGATCAGGACATCGGTGAAGTCCTCGATCGACAGGCGCGCGCCGATGTCGGGCGGGAAATAGGTCGTGACCAGGGTCTTGCGCTGATCGCCGACGGCAAGATAGCCGCGCAGGCAGTAGCCCGGCTCGTTCTTGGCCATGCCGAAATGCTTTTGCAGGGCCGGGGCGGTTTCCCGGCGATAGGACATCACGCGCAGGACGGCATCGCGCGTAAATGTCGTGAGATCGTCGTAGGTCTTGAACTTCCACCCGTTCGAGGAGCTCGGGTTCTGCGCGATCACGATGGCGGGCTTGGCCGAACGCTTGCGGATCAGGCCCGCATCCTCGAGTTCGCGCAGTGCGCGGCGGACGGTGATCAGGCTCACGTCGAGGTACTGCTCGATCTGTGCTTCCTTGGGAAGCTCGCTGCCGACCCTGAGCGTGCCCGAGGTGATGAGGTCGCGGATCAGATCCGCGACCTGCTGATAAAGCGGCCCGTTCTTGCGCGCGAGGCTGCGCCGGGGGAAGAGTGTGGTCTCTGCGGAAGTGTCAGTCATCGTCGGGGCCGGGATGGTGAAGGACCGCACCACCATAGACGCGCAATGTGGCCGGGGCCAGAAGCGGCACCAAGGTCAGCCCCGGATCGTCCCGATCCGCCCACCCATCGGAACGACCGTCCCGACGGGGGCCAGGATCGTGGCGAGCCGGCCGCTGGCGGGGGCCTCGATCTCGACCACGGCCTTGTCGGTTTCGATCTCGGCGACAAGATCGCCGGCATTGACCGCATCCCCGACGGACTTGGCCCAGCGGACAAGCGTGCCTTCCGAAACGGTCAGGTCGCCAAAGGGCATGTCGATGGCGGTCTCTCCGGGGGCGAGCGTGGTCTCGGTCGCGCGGGTCGGGGCGGGGGCGGGTGCGGGCGGGGTGACAGGTCCGGCAGGGTGCGGGGCAACCGCCGCGGCGATGCCCGTGGTCATCCAGTGATCGGGCACGGGCGGCGTGCCGGCAATCACGCCGCGCGCGGCGGCGACGATGGCAGCCGTATCGACCAGCATCGCGCGTTCAAGCACCGGAGCAAAGGGATGCGAGGTCGGCGCCGTGTGCAGCCGGCCGACCGGACCGTCAAGCTGATCGAAGGCAAGTTCGTTGATCGCCTGCGCGATCTCCCCGCCGATGCCGCACATCGCCCAGGCCTCGTCCACGACCAGCAGGTAATGGGTCTTCGTCACGCTCGTGACGATGCTGCCCACGTCAAGCGGAACGATGGTGCGCAGGTCGATGACCTCGGCCTCGACCCCCTGCGTTGCAAGTTCGGCCGCCGCATCGAGCGCCCGGGGCACCATCTGGCCGGCGGCGACGATGGTGATGTCGGTGCCGCCGCGTGCGATCCGGGCCAGGCCGAAGGGGACATAATGCGGGGCTTCCGGCACATCGCCCTTTGAGGCGAAAAGCGCCTTGGGTTCGAGCATGATGACCGGATCGGCGGCGCGCAGGGCGGTCTTCATCAGCCCCTTGGCATCCGCCGGGTTCGACGGGACGCAGACGATCAGCCCCGGCATATGCGCAAAGACCGGATGATAGCTGCCGCTGTGATGCGGGCCGGAACTGCGCAGCGCGCCGGCCGCGGCGCGCACGACCATAGGCGCGCTCATCTCGCCATTGCTCATGTAGCGCAGCTTTGCCGCCTGAAGAAAGATCTGCCCCGCCGTCTCGAAGGCGAAGTCGGCGAACATCAGGTCGGCGACGGTGCGCGTGCCCGTGGCCGAGGCGCCGACCGCCGCCGCCGTGAAGCCCTGTTCCGAAATCGGGGTGTCGACCATCCGCGCCGGCCCGAACTCGGCCCAGAGGTTCCTGGTATGGGCGAAGCTGCCGCCGCGTTCGCCCGTGCCTTCGCCGAAATAGAGGATGGCCGGATTGGCGCGCATCTCTTCGGCAATGCCGTCACGCACTGCCTCGAGCCAGCCCTGCACCCGGGTTCCGCCCACGGGCCGGGTCCGCAGGGCCTCGGGCGGATTGAGCGGACTTGCCAGCACATGCAGGCGCACCGTTGCGGGGTCGGGCTCGGGCGAGTTGCGGGCGAACTCGAGCGCCTCTTGCACGACCTTGTCGATGCGGGTTTCGATGGCGGCGAGATCTTCGGGCGTTGCGGCGGCGAATTCCTGCACCAGTCGCTTGCGGAAAAGGTCGATCGGGTCGCGCCTGATCCAGGCGTCGACTTCTTCCTGCGTGCGGTAGGTGCCGATCACCGGATCGCCTTCGTGATGGCCGACGGTCCGGTAGGTCTTGGCCTCGATCAGCGTCGGCCCCTTGCCGGTGCGGGCGCGCTCGGCCGCCTCCTGCATCGCATACCAGACGGCCAGCGCGTCATTGCCGTCCACCGCGACCCCGGCCATGCCATAGCTTGCCGCGCGCTGGGCGATCTCGGGGTTGAGCGTGATCGACTTCAGCGGCGTCGCGGTGGCATAGAGGTTGTTCTCGCAGACAAAGACTGCCGGCGCGCGCTGCACGGCGGCAAAGTTCAGCCCTTCGTGAAACGCGCCGTGGTTGGACGCGCCATCGCCAAAGAAGGCGACGCCGATATCGTCCCGGCCCTGCTGGCGCGCGCTCATGCCGATGCCCACGGCATGGCCGATCCCCGCGCCGACGATGCCGTTGGTGCCGAAAAGGCCCACCGACTTGTCATAGAGGTGCATGGTGCCGCCACGCCCGCCGCAGATGCCATCGGCCTTTCCGAACAGTTCGGCCATGACGCGCCCGGGGTGGGAACCCTTGGCCAGGGCGTGTCCGTGACCACGATGGGTGGATGTGACCCAGTCCGTCTGCCGCAGATGTGCGCAGATGCCGACGGCCGTCGCTTCCTGCCCGATGTAGAGGTGCAGGAATCCTGGTGTCTCGCCCTTGCGGCAGGCGATCTGGGCCGCCGTCTCGAACTTGCGCAACAGCACCATGCCCTCGAACAGGTCCAGCAGGACCGCACGGTCGGGCAGGTTGCCCGACACAGGCTGCGCCGACCCGCCGCGTAACAAGGATATGGCCACGGAACATCTCCCCCGGAACGGCCCCGGACACCGCTTGCGGTGGCAGAGATCACTCTGCGTCCAGAGTAGATTATAATAGCATAATGTCTAGTGCGATTGTCCGGCCTTTGCGCGCCAGCAATCACCCGGTCTTCTGCACGGTGGCATCGGGGCGCTGGAACAGTTCGTCGCGCAGGCGCAGCCCCAGTCCTGGCCCGTCAAGCGGTGCGACGCGACCCTCAGAGACGCGCGGCAGATCGGCCACGATCTCGGTGTACCAGCCGGAGAAATAGGCGCGCACGCATTCCTGATAACTCGCATTCGGCAGGGTGGCAGAGAGCGCGCAACTGGCGGCATAGACGAAGGGGCCGGTGCAATCGTGCAGTGTCACAGGCAGTTCGCTCGCCTCGGCCATGTTGGCGATCTTGCGCGCCTCGGACAGGCCCCCGCACCAGGCTAGGTCGATCATGATGACCGACGCTGCGCGCCGGTCGATCAGCTGCTTGAACACCTGCCGCGAGGCGAGCCTCTCGCTCGCCGCGATCGGGATCGGCGTGTGCCGCGCGAGTTCGGCCAGCGCGTCGAGTTCGTTGTAGCGGATCGGCTCTTCGAGCCAGGCCACATCGTAGGGTCTGAGCGCCTCGGCAATTCGCAGGGCGGGCGGCAGCGTCCAGAGGCCATGGAGTTCGACCATGATCTCCATTTCGCGACCGACGGCCTCCCTGATCTTGCGGAAGGGAACAAGAGCGAGGTCGAGGTCGGTGGGCGAGATGCGGGTGCCGTTCGATGCCTCTGCCGCGATGTCGAAGGGCCAGATCTTCATCGCCCGGATGCCTTCGGAGAGAAGACTCTTCGCCAGCTCGCCCGCGTCAAACCGCCAGCCCAGCAGGTCTTCGTAGGGGCCTTCCGCAAGGTCGCCCTGCTTCAGCGACCAGTCCTCGGTCCGTTCGAACAGGGAATGCTTCCGGCTTGCGCGCACATGGCCATAGCCGGCGCAGGTGTTGTAGACCGGCACGCTTTGCTGGGTCCGCCCGCCCAGAAGCCGCCAGACGGGTTCGTCCAGTGCCTGGCCATAGATATCCCAGAGCGCGATGTTGACGGCCGAGTTACCCCGCACCTCGGCGCCGGAATCGCGTGCACCGACATAGACGCTGCCAAGCGTGCGGTCGTGAAGCTCGATGTCGCGGGGGTCCTTGCCGATCAGATAGGGGGCGACGTTTTCATGCAAGTAACTCGCGACCGGGCCGGGGGCCCAGAACGTCTCGCCGGTGCCGATGATCCCGCGGTCGGTATGCACCCGCAGCCACAGCAGAAAGGGAAACTCGGCCAGCCGCAACGTCTCGATCGCCGTGACCTTCATGCTGCAACTCCTTCCTTCACCGTCCTGCCGGGAGGGGTTCGTCGGGGGGCAGGAACGGGCCCCTTGACATGGTGTATGGTACCGGTATCAATCCGGTCAATCCCTCTCAGCGTCGAGGTTCCGATGAATGTGACATCCCCCGGACCCGACAGGAGGCGCGCTCTGGTCACCGGTGCGGCCGGCGGGCTTGGCCGCGAGGTCGCGCTGCGCCTCGCACGGCGGGGCTGCCATGTCGGCATCACCGACCTCAATCCCGAAGGGCTCGAGGAGACGGCGCAGATGATTCGCGCGACGGGCGCCGGGGTCGAGGCGCTGGCCGCCGACCTCACCGCCGACGGCGTGCCCGAGGCGGCCGTCGGCAGGGTCGTCGCGCGCTGGGGCGGCATCGACATCCTGGTCAACAACGCCGCATACGGGGTGATCGAACCATTTCTCGACTCCACGCACGCCTCCTGGACGCGGACGCTGGCGCTGAACGTGACCGCTCTGGCCATGGCCTGCAAGGCTGCGGGGCGCGTGATGCGCGACCAGCGGTCGGGCCGGATCGTCAACATCACCTCGCCGGGGTCGCGCATGGCGCTGCCCGACTATACCGCCTACACGGCCAGCAAGGCGGGTGTCGATTCCATCACCCGGGCGGCGGCGGTTGCGCTCGCCCCCTATGGCGTGCTCGTGAATTCCGTCGCGCCGGGGATGATGGACACCGAGATGCAGCGCTCGACCGAGGTCGAGCTGGCCCGCGTCAATGGCCGCGCCGACCTTCAGGCCTTCCTGGACGAACGCACGCGGCGCGTCCCGCTTGGCCGCCGGGCCGAGGTTGCCGAGGTCGCGGGTGCTGTCGTCTGGCTCTGTCTCGATGCGCCCGCCTACATGACGGCCGAACGGCTGAACATGTCGGGCGGTCTGGACAAGGACTGATGTCATGGCGCGCAATTCACCCCCCGACCGGGTCGACCTGGACGCGCTGCGCCGCCGCGCGACCAACCTGCGGCGGCACATGCTGACCATGGCGCGGGGGCAGGGGCAGGGCTATATCGGGCAGGGCCTTGGCATGGCCGATGTGCTGGCGGTGCTCTATTTCCACGAGATGCGCCACGATCCCGGCAATCCGCGCTGGCCGGGGCGCGACCGCTTTCTGCTGTCGACCGGGCATTACTCCATCGCGCTCTGGGCCGCCCTTGCCGAGGCCGGCATCCTGCCGGTGGCCGAACTTTCGACCTATGGCGCCGATGACAGCCGGCTCGAGATGTCGACGCTGGACACGACACCGGGGGTGGAGCTGATCGGGGGATCGCTGGGCCACGGGCTGGGGCAGGGTGTCGGGCAGGCGCTGGGGCTCAGGCTCGACGGGTCGGATGCGCGGGTCTTTGTCGAACTTTCGGATGGCGAGATGCAGGAGGGGTCGACCTGGGAGGCCGCGATGTCGGCCGCACATTTCGGCCTGGACGCTCTTGTGGCGCTGGTCGACTGCAACGGCATTCAGGCCGATGGGCCCATGGTGCTGGACATGGAGCCGGTCGCAGCCAAGTGGCGCGCCTTCGGCTGGGTGACGGTCGAGATCGACGGCAACGATATCGCGGCAGTCGTCGCGGCGCTGCAATCCTGCCGGGTCCGGGACGGCCGGCCCAAGGCGGTCATCCTGCGCACGCTGCCGGGCAAGGGCGTGGCACGGATCGAACAGAGCGAGAAGTCCCATTTCTTTCGCGTCGACGTGCGGGAATGGGACGGCATCATCGCCGCGTTCGAGCAGAGCGTGGAGGGCATGCCATGACGGCCAACGGCGACCCCCCGCGCACGCTGGCCATGGGGCAGGACACGACTGGCAGCGCGCGCGCGACGCTGGAGGCGCCCTTCGGCAGGGCGCTGGCCGCGCTGGGCGCCGCGCGGCCCGAAATCGTGGGCCTGACCGCCGATCTGGGCAAGTATACCGACATCCACCCCTTTCGGGATGCCTTCCCCGAGCGGTTCTTCAATATCGGGATGGCCGAACAGAACCTGATCGCGGTTGCCGCCGGTCTGGCGCGGACGGGCAAGGTGCCCTTTGCCACGACCTATGGCGTCTTTGCCACGCGGCGGGCCTATGACTTTGTCGCCATCGCGGTTGCCCATTCAAGGATGAACGTCAAGATTCTGGCCGGCCTGCCCGGGCTGACCACGGGGTATGGCAGCACGCATCAGGCGATCGAGGATCTGGCGCTGATGCGGATGATCCCGGGCCTTGTCGTCATCGACCCCTGCGACGCGAGCGAGATCGCCGCCGCAACGCGGGCGGCCGCCGATCATGACGGGCCGGTCTATATGCGGCTTTTGCGCGGGGCGGTGCCGGTGGTGCTTGATCCTGACGCGCCGTTCCGCATCGGCAAGGCGCGGCTTGTGCGCAGCGGCACGGATGTCGGCATCGTCTCGACCGGCCTGATGACCGAACGGGCGATGGATGCGGCCGATGCGCTGGCCGCGCGCGGCGTGTCCTGCGGGGTGCTGCATGTGCCCACGATCAAGCCTTTCGATGCCGATGCGGTCGCAGAGTTTGCCGCCACGGTCGGGCAGGTGGTGACGGCCGAAAACCATGTCATGGTCGGCGGTCTGGCCAGCCTCGTGGTCGAGACGCTCTTCGATGCCGGGGTCGCGCGGCGGGTCACCCGCATCGGCCTGCCCGACCGCTATATCGAATGCGGCGCGGTCCCGACGCTCCAGGCGCGCTACGGGCTGACGGCCGACGCGATCGTCCGCCGCATCGAAGCCCTGGCCTGAGGAACACCCGGACGGGTCATCCCGAACGCGCCGTGTTCCGCATCGGCAGACCTTATGTCGGCACGGGGCCTTGTCCGGTCCGTGCGGCGGCAAAGGCCTGTGCCGCCTCAGGCACTGGCGCGATCGACGATCTCGAACCCGACATCGGTGATGGCGGGCAGGTCCTGCACCCCGGCCAGCCGGTCAAGCAGCTGCCCCGCCGCGCGGCGGCCCATCTCGTAACGCCTGACGCGGACCGTGGTCAGCGGCGGGTAAAGCTGTGCCGCGATATCGGCATCGCCATAGCCTGCAATCGCGATTCGCCCGGGGATCGGCCAGCCCCGGCGATGGCATTCCTGCACTGCACCCACCGCCAGCGTATCGGATGAAAAGAAGATCGCATCGATATCGGCATGCCGTTCGGTCAGCAGGATCAGGGCACGCGCCCCGCCTTCAGCCGTGATCGGCACCTCGACCTCGAGATCGGCGCGGTTCGAGAACCCGAGGTCGGACAGCGCGGCATGATAACCGGTGCGCCGCTGTTGCAGCCGGTCGTTGCCGTGGATGGGTGTCGAGACGAAGCCGATCTTCCGATAACCTCGCGAGGCCAGATGCAGCGTCATGGCGCGGGCCGTCTCGAAGTTCGAGACCCCGACCGCCATGTCGATGGGGGCTCGGCCCCTGATCTCGGAAATCTCGACCACGGGAAGCTGGCTCGCAAGGATCAGCTGCCGCGCCACATCCGACTGGACAAAGCTTTGCAGGATCAGGCCCGCGGGCCGCCAGCCCAGGATGGTGCGGATCGACCGGTCCTCGGCTTCGGGCGTGAATTCACCCTGGACGAGCAGCATCGAATAGCCGCGCTGCTGGCATTCGTCCGACATGCCCTGCACCTGTTCGGCGATGCCCGAGTTGATCAGCGGCGGGACGACTGTTCCGATGATCCGGCCCGACCGCCGCATGCTCGACGCCAGCCGATTGGGGACAAAGCCCGCCTCCTCGATCGCGGCCAGCACCCTCGCGCGCGTTTCGGGCGAGACGAGTTCGGGATGCGAGATGACGCGCGACACCGTCATCGGCGCCACGCCGACGCGTTTCGCGATCTCGCGCACCCCGAGCTTCTGCGCCCCCCGTGCTGGCCAGGACCTATCGTCCGAACGCGCCGCCATCAGACCCTCCGCGCCGTCGGTCCGAGCTTATGTCCCTCGGGCCGGGTCCGCCAGCCGGCGAGGATGGCAATTTCGCGTTGATTCCATCAAATGGTTCCGGTACCATAGCAAAGCGGACGCCCACCTTTCGGAGATCATGACATGGATGCAGGGTGCCAGTCGACTTGACGGTAATACTAGTATAATATCATAAAAGAAGAATGAACGGTCAGGCAGGCCCGATCCCTGCCGCAGACCGTCGGACCAGCGGGGGGACCGGAATGGAGGACGCGTCGACGGCACGGCAAGCTGCGCCTGTCTCCTGGCGCAGCCGGCTCATCGGCCTTGTCGCCGTCGGAGAGGTCGGCGTCATCGCCGCACTCGTGCTGATCGCGGGCTTCTTCTACCTGCTCGAACCCGCCTTCCTGTCGGGGCGCAATACGCGGGCCATCCTGAACGTGGTCTCCTTCGTCGGCATCATCGCCGTGGGCCAGACCATCCTTCTCATCTCCGGCGAATTCGACCTCTCGGTCGGATCGGTCGCGGGCCTGTCGGCCGTGGTGGCGGGCAAGCTCATGACGGCCGCCGCCCTGCCGGTGCCGCTGGCGATCCTCGGCGGCCTAGGCGTCGGCGCCGCACTCGGGCTGCTGAACGGGCTGATCGTCGTCCGGCTGGGGATTCCGGCCTTCATCCAGACGCTGGGCATGCTTTTCATCGGGCAGGGGCTGATCCAGGTCGTCACCGGCGGCTATCCGGTCTATCCCCTGCCGCCCGAGGTTTCGGAATTCGGCATGACAAGCATCGGCTTTGGTCTCGGCTGGAGCTTTGCCTTCTTCGTCCTGCTCGCGCTGATCGCCGATCTCGTGCTCCGGCGCACGGTGCTGGGCCGCAATCTCTATGCCACTGGCGGCAACAAGGAGGTGGCCCGCCTCGTCGGCATCAACACCGCGACCTACAAGATCGGCGCCTTCACCCTCGTCGGCGCGCTCTCGGGCATCGCGGGCATGTTCGTGATGGCCGATCTCGGCTCGGCCACGACCTCGATCGGCAGCGGCTGGGAACTGGTCGTCATCGCCGGCGTCGTGGTCGGCGGCGTGAGCCTTTTCGGCGGCGCGGGCACGGTCGCCGGCGGGGTCGTCGGCATCCTGCTGCTCAAGGCCGTGCAAAGCGGGCTCGTGGTGATCGGCGTCAACTCGAACTGGCAGCAGATCGCGGTCGGCGTGATCATGGTGCTCGCGGTCGGGCTCGACATCCTGCGCCGCCGCTACCTGATCACCGGTGGGGGCGGCGCAGAAACCTAGAGAGAGCCATACCGGCGCGTGATCCTTGCGCCTGACAGGAATGATTGGGCCGGCACGGTGCCGGCGCAGGAGGAGGAGGAGAAAAGAATGACAAAGACAAGGACGGGGGCCCTGGGCCTGGGTGCGGTCGTTCTGACCGCGGCGCTTGGGACAGCCGGCATCGCGCAGGCGGACGAGGTCAACCTGCTCTGGGTCCAGCCGATGAAGGACCATCCGGTGCACCGGCTGATGCAGGCCGGCTTCCTCGACAAGTGCACGGAGCTGGGCTACGTCTGCGAGGTCGTCGGCGACCCGAGCGCGACCAACTGGGACATCCCCGCGACGATCCCGCTGGCCGAAGCCGCGCTGTCGCGGACGGAATTCGACGCGGTCGGCGTCTATGGCCCCGATCCGGCGATCAATTCCTACATCTCCGAACTGGGCAGCCAGGGGCTTCCCATCGTCACCTGGCACGTCCTGCCGCCCGAAGGGTCGGTCCCCGGCCTCATGGCGGCCGCCGGCCAGGACATCCCCGATGCCGGCCGCAGCGCCGCAATGGCAATCGGGGAGGCGCTGGGCGGCAAGGGCACCGTGGCGGTGACGCAAGGCGCATCGAACGACACCGAAAACGTGATGTCGGATTCCTTCCGTGCCACGATGGCCGAGAACTTCCCCGAGATCGTCGTGCTGGCGACCGAGATGGAAGGCTTCGATCCTTCGGCCGCCGAGGCCAAGGCCGTCGCCATCCTGCAGGCCAATCCCGAGGTGACGGCCGCCTTCGGCACCACCGGCAACAGCATCCAGACCTGGGTTGGCGCCGCCCGCAAGGCCGAGCGTGACGTCGTCATCATCGGCATGGACTACATCCGCCAGAACCTCGACCTGGTGAAGTCCGGCGACGCCTATGGCATTGTCGCCCAGCCGCTTTATGAGGAGAGCGCCATGGTTGCCGAGCTTCTGGGCGATCTCGCGCAGGGCAAGCCGGTGACCTATCTCAACGCGTTGCCCGCGCCGGTCATCACCGCCGAGGATCTTGATCCGTACTACGCGATCCTTGACAGCGCCGGTCTCTGACCCGGACATGACCCGACCGGTTCCGGGGTGAGACAGCCCCGGGACCGGCCATACCGCGGGGGGGGTGACGCCGATGGCCGATGTTGACCATGTGATCGAGACCCGTGCCGTCACCAAGAGCTTCGCCGGCGTCCAGGCCCTGCGCGGCGTCGATTTCCGTGTCCGGCGCGGGGAGATTCATGCGCTGCTTGGCCAGAACGGCGCGGGCAAGTCGACGCTGGTCAAGATCCTCAACGGGGTCTATCCGCACCGTTCCTTCGGGGGCGAACTCAGGATTGCCGGGCGTGAAGTCGCGTTCCGTTCGCCCGACGATGCCCGGATCGCCGGGGTCGGCTATGTGCCGCAGGAAATCGAGGTTCTCGAACAGCTGACCGTGGCCGAAAACGTCTTTGCCGGGCGCATGAACCTCGGTCACGGCGTGCTTGTCCACCGGGCCGAGGTCGAGGCGCAGACCCGCCGGATCTTTGCCGACCTCGGGATCGACATGGCGCCGCGCGCGATCGTCGCCGCGCTGACGGCGGCGCAGCGCCACCTCGTGATGATCGCCCGCGCGCTCGCCCTGCGTCCGCAGGTCATGATGCTTGACGAACCGACAGCCTCGTTGTCGGGGCACGAGGTGGACGCCCTCTTCGGCGCGCTGCGGCGGTTGCGGGCGCAGGGCGTCACCATGGTCTACATCACCCACCGCCTGCCCGAGGTCATGGATATCTGCGACAGCGCCACGGTCCTGCGCGACGGTCAGGTGGCCGCCGAGCTTGAGCGCGGCGATTTCAACGAGGAGAAGTTCATCTTCTCCATGTCGGGCCAGCGGATGCAGCGCCGCTTTCCCGCCCGTCAGGCCGAACCACGGCCCGAAACCGCGCTCGAGCTGCGCAATCTGACCGTCGCGGGCCATGCCGGCGCGGTCTTTGGCGCAAGAGATATCAGCTTCCGCGTGGCCGCGGGCGAAATCGTCGGGCTGGCCGGGCTGCTGGGGTCAGGGCGCAGCGAGATTCTGCACGGAATCTATGGTCGCGTGCCTGCGACGGGCGGGATTCTGGTCGACGGCCGGCCCGTCCGCGTGACCTCGCCCCGCGACGCGCGCGATGCGGGAATCGCGCTTCTGACCGAGGATCGCAAGCGTGACGGCCTGATCTTCAACCTGCCCGTCGGCAGCAACATCACCATCGGCAACCTTCAGGCCCTGTCGCGGGCCGGCATCGTGCGCGCCGATCTTGAACGCAGCGCCGTGCGCGAGGCGATGCAGGCGCTCAAGGTCAAGGCTGCTTCGCCGTATAGCTCGGTCGCGCATCTGTCGGGGGGCAACCAGCAGAAGCTCCTGTTCGCGCGCGTGCTGATGCGGTCGCCCCGGGTCCTGCTGCTCGACGAGCCGACCAAGGGCGTCGACGCCTCGACCCGGGCCGAGATCTATCGGCTGATCGTGGAGCTTGCCGACAGCGGCGTCGCACTTGTCGTCGTCGCCTCCGAGCTTGAGGAAATCATCGGGCTGGCCGACCGGTGCCTGACCATCGCCGATGGCCAGATCGTCGACGAATTCCGCCGCGGCGAAGGCGGCGAGGAGCGGGTACTGCGCGCCATCGCGGCGGCCCAGTCGCGCACCCATGCGATGGCGCGCAAGGCGGCCGGGCAATGACCCTTGCGGGCAAGCGCATCCTTGTGACGGGTGCCGCAACCGGCATCGGCCGGGCGACGGCGGACTACCTTGCCGAAAGCGGCGCCCGCGTCTTTGGCACCGGGCTCGACCCCGCGGCAGGCGCGGGCCTGAACAGCCCGCCGCCGGGGCGGGATACGCGCTTTCACCCCGCCGACCTGACCCGCCAGCCCGAGGTCAGCGAGGCCGTCGCCCGCGCGCTTGCCCATCTTGGCGGCCTTGATGGCGTGGTGAACTGCGCCGGCATCTATGCCACCGGCAAACGCCTGGAAGAGCTGAGCGACGACGACTGGGACCGCACGATGGCGGTCAACCTCACCGCGATCTTCCGCATCTGCCGCGAAACCCTGCCGCACCTGCGCGCCGCAGGGGGCGGGTCGGTCGTCAACATCGCCTCGGTCCATGCCGAGGCGACCGTGCCCGGCGTCCCCGCCTATGCGGCCAGCAAGGGCGCGGTCGTCGCCCTCTCGCGGCAGATGGCGCTTGACTATGCCGTCGACCGCATCCGGGTGAATGCGCTTCTGGTCGGATCGGTCGCCACTCGGATGACGCTCGATGCGCTCGACGCTGCCGGAGGAGCCGAGGCGCTGGGGCTCTCTTTCGACCATGACCGGATCGCCCGCATTGCCGACCCGCGCGAAATCGCGACGGCGATCGGGTTTCTCCTGTCGGATGCCTCTTCCTTCGTGACCGGCAGTGCGATGCAGGTCGACGGCGGCCTGCTTGCCCGCCTTCTGGGCTGACGTCCTCAGGCCCCGTCGATTGCGACAACCTCGAACCGGACGCTGCCCGCCACGCTCTCGCCCGGGCGCAGGATCAGGACACCCTCCTCGGGCGCGCTGAACCCGTCAGGCCGGTTGAAGGCGCCCGAGGCATTGCTCTGCGGTTCGACGCAGAAAAAGGGCCTGGCCGGATCGGCATAGACCATCAGATGCCCGAAGACCGCGTCGGCGACCATCCGCAGCCCGATCCCGCGGTCGGGAAAGCGCAGCATCGCCACGCCATCCCAGCCGCCGTAATCGTTGTTGCGCCAGCGACCGGGCAGGGGCCGGGCGCGCGCGAAGTCAAGCTCGGGCGGCACCGTCACCGGGTCTCCCGCCACGTTGCCCGGCTCCTCGAGGTAGAAGCGGCTTGCCACAAATTGCAGCGTGACGTCGGGGTCGCGCGTGAACCAGGGATGCAGGCCAAGGCCGAAGGGCATCGTCCCGGCACCCGTATTGGTCATGCCGACCGTGACGGCAAGTGCATCAGGGTCAAGCCGGAAAAGCTGCGTGGCATGATACTGATGCGGCCCGTCGCCGGGGCCGACGTCCAGCGCCAGCAGCGCCTCGGTCTCGCTCCTGCGCTCGACCCTCCAGGGCCTTTGCCATCCCGTGCCATGCACGTTGAAAGGCTCGGGCGGATTGTTGGGCGTGACGACATGCCTGTGCCCGCCAAAGTCGAAGGCATTGCCCTCGATCCGGTTGGCATAGGGGATCATCGGGAACATCGCGACGCCCAGCACGTTGCCTGCCGCCAGATCGGCCGCCGACAGGGGCCGCATCACATCCGTGCCGCCCCGGCGGAACGCGGCAAGGCTCCCGCCGATCGCGGGGACAAGCTCTGCCGTCAGCGCCCCGGCCCCCAGCTGCAGAATCTCAGAAGTTCCGGCCATAGCCCGCGCTCCACCCGCCGTCGACCGACAGCATCTGCCCCGTAAGATAGGTATTGGCCGGATCGCAGAGGAACAGCACCGTCTCGGCCACGTCCAGCGCGGTTCCCGCCCGACCAAGCGCCGTATGACCGATCATCGCGGCATCGCCGGCGACCAGAGGGGCGCCGATCGCGCCGACGCCCACGGCATTGACCAGCACTGCCGGCGCAAACCGCATGGCAAGCCCGCGCATCCGCGCCAGGGCCGCGGCCTGTCCGACCGCATATCCGGGATGCCGCCGCATCGGCATTGCTGCCATGGCCGACAGCAGAAAGACGATCCGCCCATGCCCGCGCCCGGCCATCGCTGCGGCCATGCGCTCTGCGATCTCGTGCTGCGGCCCGGTCTCCGGGTCCTCGGCGGGCAGGACCGGAAAGGACACGATCAGGATGTCCGGCACGGCCGCGTCATCGGGGGCCAGAAGATGTGCCCCGCTCGCGACCAGCCGCTCCTCGGCCAGTGCGACGATCGCATTGCGATCCCCCGCCACAACAAGGCTCTTGCCGTCGAGTGCGACCCTCACCCCCGCCCCCTAGATCACGAAGCCCGCGGTCCAGCCGCCATCGACGGCCAGGATCTGGCCCGTGACATAGCCGGCCGCCGGCGAGGCCAGAAACAGCACCGCCTCGGCAATCTCCTCTGGCGTGCCCGGGCGGCCCAGGGGGACATGGGCCATGAACTCGGCCGTCCGCGCGGCAAAGCGGCCGTCCGCCCCATAGAACAACGCCCGCGTCCCCTCGCTCAGGACTGACCCGGGGGCGACGGCGTTGACGCGGATTCCCTGCGGCCCAAGCTCAAGCGCCATCGACCGGGTCAGATGCACGACGCCCGCCTTGGCGGCCACGAAGGGGCTCTGCAGCCGCATCGCGGCCAGCCCCACGACCGAGGCGATGTTGACGATCCGCCCGCCCCGCCCCCGCGCCGTCATCGGCGCAAGGGCTGCGCGGCTCATCAGGAACAGCCCGTCGAGATCGACCTTCGTGATCCTGTCCCATTCGGTGACGGGAAAGGTGTCGATGTTGACCCGGTGCACGAAGGAATTGATGCCCGCGTTGTTCACGAGAATGTCGATCCCGTCGAATTCCCGCAGGATCGCCGAGATGCCGGCCCCGATTGACGTCTCGTCCGTGATGTCGATGGCCAGTGCTCGCGCTCTGGGCACCCGGGCTGCGAAGGCTTTCGCCGCAGCAAGGTCGATGTCCGCGACCACGACCGTGGCCCCGTTTTCGGCCAGCCTGGTGACGATCCCCTGTCCGATTGCTCCCGCCCCGCCGGTCACAACCGCCACCTGTCCGATCAGATCGACCTGCACGCCGGGCTCCATCGTTTGGCCCAAGCTAATATAATATCTGACGGGTGTGGGAAACCCCGTAACGTCAGGAACGGAGTGTCGTGACGCCCTGATCCTGTCAGGTTGCGTCAAGATGTTCCGGCGTTGGGTCCAATCGCCGGTCTGGCTGCGTTCCGGAAAGACTGACGATCTGCATCCTCCCCGATGCTGTGTCCTGTCCAGACAAGAGATCGCGGGCGTTGCCGCCGATGGCGTATTCGACAACCGCGACAGCAACAGGAGCGTTTTGCCTGCGGTGCCGTCAGCATCGTCGCGCGTTCGTCGGGATGCGCAGCGCGTGGCGGTCGACAGTGCCGTGACGATCAGCCCAGACGAGCCCCAGCAGCCTTTCCGACAGGCAAAGGCCGCGCCAGCAATCTTATGACGATGTCGGGGCAAACCCCCGTCCGAGCCTGCGGGCGAGCCCCGGGAGGCAGTTGGTGAGAAGGCTTCAGGCTGGTGTCGCGGGGGCAGGATTGAGTGCGTTCCAGCGGGATTTCCGGTCGGCGAGCAGCCTGCCGAGGTTCGGGTCCGGTGTGACGACGGCCCGGATTGGCACCGGTGCCGTAAGGGCTGGATCGGAGGCACCCTTGCCGCTGGCTGCGGCGCCGAGACGTGCCGCGCCGAGCGTGGCGCAAAGATCGGCATCGCCGGGAAGTGCGAGGTCGCGTCCGAGCGCGGTCGCAAGGAGCCGCAGCCAGAGCGCGCTGCGCGTGCCGCCGCCGACGGCGGTCAGCCGGTCGGCAGGGACGCCCGCTGCGCGCTGGGCGGCGAGGCAGTCGGCAAAGAGGAAGGCGACGCCTTCGAGCGTGGCGTAGCCAAGCTGGGCCCGGCCGACCTCGGGGTGAAGCCCGGCGAGGATGCCCTGGGCATCGGGCCGGTTGAGCGGGGTGCGGATGCCGGTCAGGGCGGGGAGGAAGAGGGGGGCCCCCGCAAGTGCGGCGGGGTCGTGTGCGAGGGCTTCGGCTTCGGCCGCGAGGTCGGCGGCGGTGGTGGCGGAGAGCGTTGCGGCCCAGTCGAGCGCGGCGGTGGCGGTCATCACCACACCCATCGAGAGATAGGTCCCGGGTGCGGCATGCGCGCTGGTCAGCACCGCGCTCTGGGGGGCGGGGTGGAAGGCGGCATCGACGAGACAGGCGACGCCGGACGTGCCGATGGTGAGCACTCCGTCACCCGGCCGGGCGCCGCCGGCGCCGAGCGTGCTTGCCATGTTGTCGCCCGCGCCAGCCGCGATGGGAAGGCCTGCACGCAGGCCCCATCGGGCGGCGAGGGCCGGTCTAAGGCCGCCGGCTGCCTCCCACGGCTGGACAACCGGAGGCAGATGGGAAGGGTCCCAGCCGGCAGCGGCGCAAAGCGTGGGGTCCCAGGTGCCGCGGGCCACATCGAAAAGCTGCGTGCCGCCGGCATCGGTCGGCTCGCTGGCCAGATCGCCGGTCAGGGCGAGGCGGACATAATCCTTGGTCAGAAGCAGCATCTTGGCGCGGGCGAAGACCTCGGGTTCGT
>Ga0315900_10002726_pt1 | contig 26571 bp, 18 predicted proteins | sample LakEriMetagenome_FD_203521 | JGI IMG/M metagenome (GOLD analysis project Ga0315900, IMG submission 203521) | Freshwater fungal communities from buoy surface, Lake Erie, Ohio, United States - Buoy 12 MA114 | ecosystem: Environmental > Aquatic > Freshwater > Lake > Lake biofilm | place: USA: Lake...
TCACGTCCACGCTGTCGCATTCCTCCACCAGCACGTCCAGCTTGCCGCCCGCGGTCAGGAACTGGTCGATATTGGCGCGGGTGATGCCCTCATGGAAACAGGTCACCTTCAGGAAGGGGTCGATCTCCGCGATCTCGCGGGCCACATTGATCACCTTCCTCGAACCCATCTCGTGCACCCCGCTTCGGATCCGGTTCAGGTTGCTCAGTTCCAGGGTGTCGAAGTCCGCCAGGCGGATCTCCCCGAAGCTCCGTTCCAAGGCCATGGTGAGGCTCACGCTCTGACCCACGCTCAGCCCGATGACACCCACCTTCTTGGTGGCCAGCAGGTCCTGCTCCTCCCGGGTGATCTTGTTGCGGTTGCGGTCCGTGCGCACCAGGGCGAATTCCTGTTCATCCAGCAGGTGCACCAGTCGCTGGGTCCACGGGTAGTAGACCCATACGCCATACTCGGCTGCCGGGGTACCATTGAGGTGCGCACGGGCGGCGGCATCCAGTTCCGCAGGGGTATAGCGCACAGAAGGGTTGAGCGAGCGGACCAGCTCGGTCAGTTGCCCGTGCAGGTGGTCGAACACCTGCAACCGGGGTTCGCGCTTCAGCAGGTCCAACAAGCCTTCCCGGTCGGCGGGCAGGCGGTGGAACACCGGCCGGAACGAGGTTCGGTCGGTCGCTGAAGCGCCGTTGAGCGCTTCATGCAGTGGGTCCATCAGATCGGTCGCAGAGTACGGTCCAAGTAGCCCTGCTGGGTCAAATGTAGTAAGCCTCGACTTATTAACAAGTTTTCAACAACTTTCCTTGAAACCTTTTCGACGAACGGTCGTAAAGACGAGCCGGACTCTATTCCTCTAATAGCCATGAGCGCTGCAAAGCCCCTGCCCGTCGAAACTCCGAAACCTGTGGTCGTCTATGCGGACGACGATGCGGGCAACCGTCAGGCCTTCCGGGCCGCTTTCCGCCATGCCATGGAGGTGCACACGGCGGCCACGGCGGCCGAGGTCATGGACCTGCTCGCCAGGCACGCCGTGCACGTGGTCATCGCCGATCAGCGGATGCCCATGACGCGCGGCAGCGCCCTGCTGGCCGAGATAAGGGATAAGTACCCCGCCGTGCGCCGGATGCTTGTTACCGCCTATGCCGACCTGGAGGACATCATCGAGGCGCTGAATAATGGGGGGGTCACGAAGTACTTCGCAAAGCCTTGGGTGAACGAACAATTGGTCATGGCCGTGGACCAGGCTTTCGCCGACATCCGGGCCGAGGCGGACCGCGTGGCCTACACCAAGCGCCTTGAGGACGCCAACCGCCAGTTGGAGTTCGCCCTTCGCCAGCGGTTGCTCTCCTGACCGCAGCTCATGCCGGACCGTACAAGGCGGGCTATGACGGCCCGCCTTTTCTTTGCGGCATGCGTCAGTTGATCCCCGCCGCGGTCCTGGTGATGGCCGTTCCCAGCCTCGAGGCCCATGCCCAATGCGACCGTTGGCAGCAACGGGTCGCCTACACCATGTCCGTGGACCTGGACCACCAGACCCATCGGTTCACCGGGGCGACCCTGTTGAAGTACACCAACAACAGCCCCGATACGCTCCATGCGGTGTTCTTCCACCTCTACCTCAACGCCTTCAAGTCGGGTAGCGAGATGGACGTGCGCTCCCGCACCATCGCCGATCCCGATCCACGGGTGGGAAGCCGCATTGCCGAGTTGACACCGGACCAGGTGGGGGACCTGCAGGTGGTCGATCTGAAGCAGGAAGGACGGTCCGCGGTGCTCACCCCCATGGGCACGGTGCTGAAGGTGGACCTTCCGAAGCCGCTGCTGCCCGGCCGGAGCACCGTGCTCACCTACAACTTCACCGGTCAGGTGCCGGTGCAGATCCGGCGCACCGGCCGCGACAATGCAGAAGGGGTGGCCTACAGCATGAGCCAATGGTACCCCAAGCTGGCGGAATACGACCACCGCGGCTGGCACGCTTATCCCTACGTGGGGCGCGAGTTCCATGGGGTGTGGGGGGACTTTGATGTCACCCTTACGGTGGACAGCGCCTACACCGTGGCCGCCACCGGTGTGCTCCAGAACCCCGAGCAGGTGGGGCATGGCTACCCCAGCCGCAAGCCGGTGAAGCGCCCAGAGGGTACGCGCCTCACCTGGCGCTTCGTCGCCAAGGACGTGCACGACTTCGCCTGGGCGGCTGACCGGGACTTCAAGCACGTGGTGCAGCCGATGGCCGACGGGCCTGAACTGCACTTCTTCTACAAGGACCAGCCCGAGCTCGAGGCGGTGTGGAAGGACCTGCCCACCTACATGGAGCGCAGTTTCCGCTACATGAACGAGCGCTTCGGAAAGTATCCCTGGCCCCAATACAGCTTCGTGCAAGGCGGTGATGGCGGCATGGAGTACCCGATGCTCACGCTGATCACCGGCAAGCGCCGGCTCGGGAGCCTGGTGGGGGTGAGCGTGCATGAGAGCGTGCACAGCTGGTACTACGGCGTGCTGGCCAGCAATGAAGGCCGCTTTGCCTGGATGGACGAGGGTTTCACGGAGTATGCCGGCAGCCAGGTGATGGAGCACCTGTTCCCGCGGGGCGAGGATCCGCATGCCGGGTCGATCGCGGCGTATCGTGAGCTGGTGGAGAGCGGACGGCATGAGGCCCCGAGCATCCATGCGGACCACTTCCTAACCAACCGCACCTACGGCACCACGGCCTACAGCTTCGGGGAGATGTTCGTGCACCAACTGGGTGCCGTGGTGGGGGAGAAGACCCTGGCTGCAGGGCTGAAGCGGTACTACGCCACCTGTGGGTTCAGGCATCCGGAGCCCATCGACTTTGAACGCGTGATGGAGAAGCAGAGCGGCGTGGAGCTCGACTGGTACTTCGACGAATGGGTGAACACCACGCGCACCCTGGACTACGCGATCAGCGAGGTGCTCCAAGTGGGCGATTCCCTAAGGATCACGCTGGCCCGCAAAGGCGAGCAGTGCATGCCGGTGGACCTTGAACTCCTCGGCAAGGACGGTCGCTCCATGCTCTACCATGTGCCGCTTTCCCTGATGCGGGGTGCGCGGCCCGCAGACGGCGACCGTAGGCCGTTCACCACCCTGCCGGCCTGGCAATGGACCAACCCCACCTACCAGTTCACCGTGCCGGGGCGTCTGGCCGAGCTCACCTCCATCATGCTGGACCCCTATCGGCGCACTGCCGACATGGACCTGACCAACGACCGGGTGGACCTGGGCGGTGGGGTGGGCGGGATGGTTCGTCCGTGAAGGAAGAACGCCCGTTGCAGCCTGCACCAGAAGGCTGCAACGGGCGAACGCCATCATCAGGCCAGTACTTCCTCCTCCTTGTGTCCGCTCACCAGCTTGTGCTGCAGGTCCGCCGGCACGGGTTGGTAGGCATGGAACCGCTCGGCGTAGGTGCCGCGCCCCTGGGTGAGGCTTCGAAGGGTTGTGCTGTACCGATCCAGTTCGGCCAGCGGCGTCAGGGTACGGATGACCTGGTACCGCCCGCTGCTGTCCACGCCCAGCACCATGCTGCGCCGTCCCTGCAGGTCGGTCATCACATCGCCCATAAGGTCCGCGGGAACGCGCACCTCGAGTTCCTGGATGGGCTCCATCAACTGCGGATCCGCCTGGGTGAAGGCCTCACGGAAGGCCTGTAGCCCGGCGATCTTGAAGCTGATGTCGTTGCTGTCCACCGGGTGCATCTTCCCGTCGAACACGACCACGCGGATGTCACGCGCCGGTGAGCCGGTGAGCGGACCGCGTTCCATCTTCTCCATCACCCCCTTCAGGATGCTGGGCATGAACTTGTTGTCGATCACCCCGCCCACGATGCAGTTGTAGAACACCAGCTTGCCCCCTGTGGACAGCTCGTGCTCCTCCTTGCCACGCACGCTCACGCCTGCGGGTTCGGGCATGCCTTCCAGCCATGGCTCGATGCGGAGGCGCACCTCGGCGAACTGCCCGCTGCCACCGGTCTGTTTCTTGTGGCGATAGGAGGCTTCGGCCGCCTTGCGGATGGTCTCCCGGTAGGGGATCCTGGGTGCGCTGAACACCGGGTCCACCTTGTAGTGGTGGTTCAGCTTCCACTTCAGCAGGTTCAGGTGCAGTTCCCCTTGGGCACCCACCAATTGTTGTCCGGTCTCCCGGCTGTAGGTCAGCACGATGGTGGGATCCTCCTTCTGGACCTCGAGCAGCGCGGCGTGCAGTTTATCCTCCAGCTTCTGGTCAGCAGCCTTGATCACCTGGCGCAGTCGTGGTTCGGGGAAGGCGATCGGTCGCAGCTTCACGGCCTTGCCCGGGGCGTGCAGGGTGTGCGCGGTGGCGGTGTCCTTCAGCTTGATGGTTCCGCCGATGTCCCCGGCGGCGAGCTTGTCCACCTGGCGGCGCTCCCGGCCATCCACGATGAAGAGCTGGTTGATGCGTTCGGTGGCGCCGGTGTTGTCGTTCACCAGTTCCATCCCTTCGGCCACCTCGCCGCTCATCACCTTGAACAGCGTGATGTGGCCGGCCTTCGGTTCGATCATCGTCTTGAAGGTGAACAGCACGGGAGGCCCGTCGGCGCGGCATTCCAACGTGCCGCCACCCACCAGTTCCTCGGCGGGCATCTCCAAGGCGGCCGGGGCCACGTTGTCGATGAAGCCCATCAGGCGACCGCTGCCCATGTTCCGCCCCGCGCTCAGACAGAACACGGGGTAGCAGGTGCGCTTCATCATGCCCTGTTTCAATCCCCTGCGCATCTCGTCCTCATCGAGCTCCCCCTTGTCGAAGTAGTGCTCCATCAGGCTCTCGTCGTTCTCGGCCGCCTTCTCCACCAGTTCCTTGTGGAGTGCCTCGGCGCGTTCCTTCTCCGCATCGGGTATCGGCTGTTTCTCCGGTTTTCCACCTGCATCCTTGAACACATACATGGTCATCTTCAGCAGGTCGATGATGCGGTGGAAGCCATCGCCCTGCTCCACGGGATACTGCATCACGGTGACCGCGCTGCCGAAGTGTTCACGGGCCTGTGCCACGGTGGCCTCGAAATCCGCGTTGGGATGGTCCAGTTGGTTCACCCCGATGATGACGGGGCGGTCATAGCGTTGCATGTGCTCCCACACCAGATCGGTGCCCACCTCCACGCCATGGTGCGCGTTCACCAGTAACACGCAGGTGTCGGCCACGCGCAGGGCCGGGATGGTCTCACCCACGAGGTCGTCCAGACCCGGGGTGTCGATGATGTTGATCTTGTAGCCCTGCCATTCGGTGTGCAGGACCGTGCTGTACACGCTGCTGCCGCGCTCGTGCTCGAGTTCATGGAAGTCGCTCACGGTGTTCCTGTCCTCGACACGGCCGCGGCGTCTGATCAGACCAGCTTCGAAGAGCATGGTTTCGGCCAGCGTGGTCTTGCCGCTTCCGTGGGAGCCCAGCAGCACGATGTTCTTGATGTGTTTGGCATCGAAGGCGTTCATGACGGAAAAGGGATCGGTGGTACATGCGTTCCATGCCACCGTGGAGGTCCCGTCCGATGCGATCGGATCCGCCCCTGACCGCTTTCCGGAAGGGGACGCGCGGAGGATGCGTTGAAAGTAATGCCGAACGGGCCCGGGAACAAGGGCGATCGTCAGGGTCGGGAACGAAAAAGGCCCCGGAGTTCCGGGGCCTTTGTTCACGGATGTGGTGAGGTTCAGTTGAGCACTTCCTGTGCCCGGTCCCCTTGGAGCCGCTTGAAGCGCATGATCACCTCCTCGTAACTACCCGGGAGGTTCAGGTCCTTCATCGGGTCGAAGCCCAGTTGCTGCGGGCAGTATGCACCATACCGCTTCGGAGCGGTGCGCTCTGCATCCTTTTCGGTCGGTTCCGAAACGTTCTCCTGCGGGCGGGTGGTCTGTTCCATGGTCGGAGCGGTGCTGCGTGTCCGCTGTTGTCAACGGAACACGTCCCACGGACAATGGTTCACAAAGGAGCACGAAGGTAAGCCCGTGTGCAGGAAAAGTAAAGTCTGGTGCAGCTGCCTGCTGCGCTGCATTCTTGGGTTCCCGAACACAAGGCTCCTGGCTTGTATTTTGCACCATCAACCCACCCCATGTACCGTTCTCTTCACCTTGGCCTCATCGCACTCTTCAGCCTGGTGGCGCCGTCCGCCCTGCTTGCGCAGATGAACGAGAAGGGTGCCGTGCACCTGTCCATCGGGCTTGCCGGTGCGGGCCACGCCACCACCTATGAGCAGCGGATCCTGATCCTGGGGACGTGGTTCACCGATACCAAGGAGGATGGTGCGGCATCCGTCACCGTACCCATCGAGGTGGCCTATGGGTTCAGCCGCCTCTTCGCGCTCGGCCTCTACGCGGAACCGGGTTCGTACTTGGATTCCAGTGCCACCGAATCCAACGGGATCGTGCTGGTGGGCCTTCAGCCCAAGTTCTACCTGGTGAACAAGGACCGCTTCGCCTTGCTGGCCGGGCTGCAACTGGGTACAACTTCGTTACGCATCGAACGTTCCGAGGCGCAGGTGGATAGCAATGCCAAGTATGCCGGCACTCACTTCGGGGTCTCCACAGGAGTGGGATTTGGCCTTGGTGATCTGCTTTCCCTTCAATTCCACCTGCGGTACCTGGCCACCACGCTTCCCCTTCGTTCCTACGAGCTGAACGGCAGTAATGTGGACTTGAGCGGTTTTGATGCCACCCTGATCACGCGTGGTCTTGGAGCGCAGCTCTCGCTCGGCTTCCGGTTCTGAACCAGCGGTTACCTTCGCCCCGCGAGGTGGTTCCCGTCCGTTGGGCGGGACGCAAAAGGGAATCCCGTGTGATCCGGGAGCTGTTCCCGCAGCTGTAAGCCGCTGACGCCTGTTGCGTGGACCACTGTCCGCCGTGTGGTGGATGGGAAGGTGCAACAGGTATGGCGACGAGCCAGAAGACCTGCCACCGCGCCCCCGGCCTGCTCGGGGTATTGAGCATCGGCCACGGGACAGGGCCGGACGGCTTGCGGTACAGGCCGCGCCGCCATGACCGTGGTTTCACCCGTGATAACGCCGTGCGGTGAACGCGGCAACCCAACAACGCTCTTTGCCATGTACCGTTCTCTACTTTCCGCAGGCCTGCTGGCCGTTGCGCTGCACGTCAGCGCACAAACCTTCGTGCATCAGGTGGTGGTGCTCAATGAAGGGTATTTCGACTACTTCAACGGGGGCGGCCAACTGGTGCCGGTATCACTGGGCAGCTACGACCCGGGCACCGGCAGTTACCAGACCATGGTCACCATCACCGGTCCGCGCTTCGGGAGTGATGTGCTCGTTGACGGGGGGAGCATCTATGTGGCCGCTGACGATCGCGTGTTGCGCTACGACGCGGACACCTACGTGCAAACGGGCGAGGTGATGGTGGGCGGTGTGCGCAAGCTGGCCGTATGGGACGATCAGCTGCTGCTTACGCGGGGTGAGCTTGGCGGGCTCCCGCACTACTTCGAGGTGCGCGACAAGGCCACCCTGGATCTGCTGTATGCCATCACCCCGGCCGATGGGCTGGTCCATGCCTGCGAGGATGTCGTGGTGCAAGGGGACAAGGCCTACCTGGCCGTGGGCAACGCCTTCGAATGGGGCGCGTTCGTGGGCCAGGTGGGCGTGGTCGACCTGTCCACGGGTGTTCTGGAGAGCTCCATCGACCTGGGACCCGAAGCCACGAACCCCGAGAAGCTCATGCTCCATGAAGGCGATATCGTGGCCTTCTGCAACACGGACTTCACCCACAGCAGCATCAGCCGGGTGGGCCTGGCCGGGCAGAACGTGACCTACACCGCCCTCGTGGCCGCGAACTCCGGTTGCGGCGCCTCCACCAAGGTCACCGCCAACGGCAAGGTGTACTTCATGGAGTACGCCCAGGGTGAGCTCGCCCGCTTCGACCTGAGCACCGGTGCCGTGGCGGACACCCTGGCCGGAACGCCTGCGGTCTATGGCCTGTTGGAGGACCCCATCCATGGCGTGCTCTATGCCACGACCACCGATTTCCTCACCTCCGGAGAACTGCATGTGATGGACCTCGAAGGCACCATCCTGAGCACCGTTGCTGTGGGTGTTTCCCCGGGCAACATGGCCCTGGACATCCGGTTGAGCACGGGTGTGGCGGACATTGCGCAGGCTTCCTGGTCGCTGTTCCCCAACCCGGTCATTGAGCAACTGACCGTGTCCGGAGCGAAGGAGGGAGAGGTGTTGCGCGTGCTGGATGCCACCGGCCGCTTGGTGCTGGAGCACCGAGTGTCCGATGTGCGCGCCCAGATCCCCGTGGGTCAACTGACCGCTGGCATGTACAGTGTGGTTGCCGAGGGCCGCACCCCGCTGCGCTTTGTCCGCCAATAGGACTTGCCCGGGATCGGTCCGCGCTGCATACATTTGCCGCCCGCCGACCAAGGTCGGTGGGCGGTCAACGCCTCCTTAGCTCAGCGGTAGAGCAGCTCATTCGTAATGAGCAGGTCTTCGGTTCAAATCCGAAAGGAGGCTCTCAGGAATAGCAAGGCCCCCAGCGAAAGTTGGGGGCCTTTGCTTTTGGGGCGGGTCTGTAGGGTCGTTCCCTACTTGAGCTTGAAATTGATCGGCAGGTTGTAGCGTACGCGCACCCGCTTTCCTTGGAACTCACCGGGCTTCCATTTCTTCTGCAGCTGGCGCAGGGCCCGTAAGGCCTCTTCGTTCATCGTCTCCGACACCCCTTTGCTCACGCTCACCTGGGTCAGGGTCCCCTCCTCGGTGACCACGAAGGTCACGAACACCTTGCCTTCACGCCCCCGCTCGAAGTCGGTGGCCGGATAGCGGATCACCTTGCGGAGGTCGGCATAGAGGGCTTCCAATCCGCCGGGATATTCGGGGGATACATCGGCCTGCCACCCTTCGCGGACCGTGGTGTCCCGGTCCCCGTCCGATCCACCACCGGCCGGCCCTGTACCTGGTCCTGGAGGCAGGGTGCCGGTGGAAGGACCTGTTGATGGACCAGGCCCGGTGCGCTGCGCGGTATCTGGCTTCAAGGCGACCGCACTGTCAACCGCAATGGGAAGGCCGGACCCGGTGGATGGCGCTGGCGGCGTAGGTCGCGGTGCTGTGGCCGTGCGCGGTGTGGACGCCGCCGATGGTTTGGGTACGGTGAATTCCATGTCCGTGAGCACCACCTCGGTGACATGCCTCGTGTCGGTCACGGACAGGGCATTCGGGGCCAGCAGCACGGACACTCCGTACACACCACCAAGGAGCAACATGGTGATGCCAAAGGCCAGGATCATGACGCGGTGGTGCTCGCGGCGGATGATGTAGGCACCGTAGTCGCGGTTCCGTTCGGCGAAGACCAGGTCATTCCGTGTGGTCGAGAGCACATCGCTCCAACTGTTGCGGGATGCGTATGCAACGCTGAGCAACAGGAGCATCAGGAGAGCGGCGATGGTGAACATGGCGGTCGTGGTTTGTTCTACGAACGATGCTGTTCGTGCCCTACGGTACACGTTGGGCCGCCGACCGGTCCAAGGAATATACAGGTCCAAGATGTGGCGGTCCACGCGCGGACACTGATGCATGAGCAGCGTCCAGTACCGGCGGTCGGACCTCGATGGGCCTCATGGGCCGCAGGTTCCGGAGAGGCCAACATGCCGCTCCAGGATCGTACGAGGATCACCCGGCCGCCTGCCGAAGTGGCCTCATTCCGCTACGAGCCCGGCGGCCCTGCGAGCCACCCGGATGCCGATGGCCACGCCCATTCCACCCAGCCGCACGGCCGCCACCACCCGCTCAGAGCAGCGCTCCACGATGGGACTCTTGCTGGGCCCCATGCCCATGATGCCGCTCCACCGGCGGGCGATGGAGTAAGACTGACCAGGAATGATCACTTCCTCCAGTAGCTTGATCAACGCATCCTGGATCAGGGGCGTGGTGGCTTCCTTGCTGGTGGTCTCTCCGGCGATGTCCAGGTTCCGCCCACCTCCCAGCAGCACACCACCACGATGGTCGCGGAAGTAGTAGAACCCTTCATCGTAGTGGTAGGTTCCGCGCAGTCGAAGACCGGGTACGGGATGGGTCAGCAGCACCTGGCCACGGGCAGGTACCACGGCCAATTGGGGAAGCAGTTCGTTCGTCCATGCATTGGTGGCCACCACGACACGGGCCGCATGCAGTTCCGTGCCATCGGACACGCGGATCAGCACACTCTCGGAGCCCTCTTCAAAGCCGAGCACCTCGGCACATGGGCGGAATAGCACGCCTTCGGCCACGGCCTTGCGCAACAGGCTGGACATCAGGGCACCGCTGTCCACTGGGCCTTCCAGGTCGGTGCGGGCCAGGTGCGCAAGACGGGCCATGCCAGTGCGCTCCAAGGCCAACGGGTCCCATAGGAACACGGTGGATCCGAACAGGGGGCGGAGCAGCTCGTTCAGCGCATCGAACCGTTCTGCAACGCGTGTGTACAGCGGGTCATGCGGTCCATAGATCTCATGTCCTCCTGTCGGTTCGAAGCCGATCGCCTCGTCGCCCAGTTCCGCCCGGAGCTCAAGCAGGCCCCGCCACCGTTCCTCCACGCGGGCCAGCATGGGGTCGGACCCTTCAGCGTCCAGGTCGGCGAGCAGTTCACTCGGGCTGCCGAAGCACGCGAATCCAGCGTTCTTCACGCTGGCCCCGCTCGGAAAGGCCCCCCGCTCCAGCACCAACACATGATGATGCGGGTGTCGGCGTTTATGGAACAGGGCGGTGAACAGGCCCACAATGCCGCCGCCGATCACCGCCAAATGGGGCGAACGATGGAAATGACCGGCTTCCCAGACGCTGAACAAGGTCCTTCCGACCACGCGAACAAGGGGTGGTCAGGCCAAAGATGTCGTATTTTGCGGCGATCGTCCCAGGACCTGCGGGACATTGTTATACGCGTGGAGACCAGTACCCTACAACGGGCGCTTCGGGCCTTGGCCCTGCCCTTGCTGCTGTTCGCCGCTCTGCCGGCCTTGGCCCAGCTTGATGTGGTTACCGTGTTCGGCACGGTGAAGGACAACGTGAGCCAGAGGAAGCTCGAAGGGGTCACCATCACCGTGTACAAGAACGGGGCAAAACTGCTGGAGGTGCAGACCAATGCCAGCGGCAAGTACGAGGTGAACCTCGACTATGGCTCGGATTACAAGGTGATGTGCGCCAAGACGGGTTTCGTGGGCAAGAACATCACCATCGACACCCGCAACGTGCCGGAGGAGGAGCGCGCGGGTGGCCATGGCATGAACATCGACTTCACCATGATGGTGGAGATCCAGGGCGTGGATTATTCCATCCTGAACGAGCCCTTCGGTAAGGCCAAGTACGTAGGAGCTGCGGGCAATTTCGAGTGGGACATGGAGTACACGGCCCGCATGCGTGACGCCCAGGCCCGTCTGATGAAGGAATACGAGGAGCGCAAGAAGCGCGAGGCCAACGCCGAGGCGGAGTACGCGAAGGCCATGCAGGCCGGCAACGCAGCCATGACCGCCAAGGATTTCAAGAAGGCCGTAGAGAGCTTCACGGAGGCCCTCAGCTTCAAGGCGAACGATCCTGTGGCCACCGCCAAGTTGAGCGATGCACGGATGAGCCTGGAGGGGGCCGAGGCGGACAAGAAGGCCGACGAACAGTACGCGGCACTCGTGAAGGAGGCCGATGGGCTGCTGGTAAAGAAGGACTACGAGGGGGCCAAGGCCAAGTACAACGCGGCGCTCGATGTCAAGGATAAGGAGCCCTATCCCAAGCAGAAGCTCCAAGAGATCGAAGGACTGCTGGCCGAGGCGGCGAAGAAGGCTGAAGAAGAGCGTAAGGCCAAGGAGTTGAACGAGAAATACCAGGCGGCCATTGCTGCCGGTGATGCGGCATTCAAGGCGGGCAATCTGGACCAGGCCCAGTCCAAGTTCACCGAGGCGGGCACCTTGAAGCCCGAGGAAAAGTACCCGAAGGACCAGCTGGCGGCCATCGCAGCCAAACGGGATGAACTGGCGAAGAAGGCCGAGGAGGAAAAGAAAGCGAAGGAGCTGAACGACAAGTACCAAGCTGCCATCGCCGCAGCGGATGTCGCGTTCAAGGCATCGAACTGGGACCTGGCCACCACGAAGTACACCGAGGCAGGCACCCTGAAGCCTGAGGAGAAGTACCCCAAGGACCAACTGGCAGTGATTGCCCTGAAGAAGGACGAGGCGGCGAAGAAGGCCGAGGAGGAGCGCAAGGCCAAGGAACTTGCCGAGAAATACCAAGCAGCCATCACCGCTGGCGACCAGGCGTTCAACGCGGCGCGGTATGAGGAGGCTTTGACCAAGTACACCGAGGCTTCCACACTGAAGCCGGAGGAGAAGTACCCCAAGGACCGCCTGGCGCTGATCAAGCAGAAGCAGGATGAGCTGGCCAACAAGGCCGAGGAGGAGCGCAAGGCCAAGGAATTGGACGAGCGCTACCAAGCCATGCTGGGCGACGCCATGAAAGCCTCCAGCGAGGAGCGGTTGGACGAGGCCATCGCCAAGTACGGGGAGGCCTCTGCACTGAAACCGGCCGAGCAATACCCGAAGGACCAGATAGCCGCGTTGGAGAAGCGCAAGGCCGACCTGGCCAAGAAGGCCGAGGAGGAGCGCAAGGCGAAGGAGCTCGACGAAAAGTACCAGGCCGCTGTGGCCGCTGCGGACGAGGCCTTCGGGAAGGAGCAGTGGGATGCGGCCACGGCCAAGTACACCGAGGCTGGTACGCTCAAGCCGGCCGAGAAGTATCCGAAGGACCAGCTGGCCGCGATCACCCAGCGCAAGGCGGACGCCGAGGCCCGCCGAAAGCAGGAGGAGTTGGACGCCAGGTACCAGGCCATCATTGATGCCGCCGATGCGGCGTTCGACAGGTCCGACTATTCAACGGCCAAGACCAAGTATCAGGAGGCCCTGACGGTGAAGGCCCTGGAGAAGTACCCCAAGGACCGTATCGCCGAGGTGGAGGCGCGCATAGCCGAGGCGGCGAAGAAGGCCGAGGAGGAACGCAAGGCCAGGGAGCTCGAGGAGCGCTATGCTACGCTCATCTCAAGGGCTGACGCCGCATTCTCCGCACAGAAGTTATCAGAGGCCTTGAACGACTATAAGGACGCGGCCAACCTCAAACCGCAGGAGTCGCATCCCAAGGAGCGCATCACCGCGATCGAGGCGCAGTTGGACGCTGCGGCCAAGGCCAAAGCGGAGGAGGAGCGGCTGGCCCGCGAGAAGCTGGACCGCGACAAGCGGTACGGCGATCTGGTGGCGAGCGCGGACAAGGCCTTTGCGGCCAAGCAGTACGAGAAGGCGCGGGATGATTACAGCGCTGCCCTTGGGGTGAAGCCGGAGGAGGGTCACCCGCAGGCGCGGCTCGCCGAGATCGAGGGCATCCTCGCCGAGCAGGCCCGCAAGGCCGCCGCCGACAAGGAAGCGGCCGATCGCGAAGCCGCCGAACGTGCCCGCCAGGCAGAGGCCGATCGCTTGGCCGCAGAGCTCGCCGCAGCCGAAAAGGCGCGCAAGGAAGAGGAGGAACGCCAGCGCAATGCGGCTTCCGCAGAAAAGGACGCCCGGTACCGGGACCTGGTCGCTGCCGGTGACCTGGCCTTCACCTCAGGCGAGTTCGACAAGGCGCGCGAGAAGTTCAATGCCGCGCTGGGCGTGAAACCGGAAGAGAAGTACCCCAAGGACCGCTTGGCCGCGATCGATGGGGAGGAGGAACGGCGCAGGCTGGCCGCAGCTGATGCTGCACGCAGCGAGGAGGAGCGGCGTCGTGCCGAGGAGGAGCGTCGCCGTAAGGCCGAGCAGGATGCGGAGGCGGCCCGACTGGCGGCGGACGCGGAGCGCCAGCGCCAGGAGCAGGAACGCTTGAAGCGTGAACAGGAGGAAGCACTGGCCCGACAGTCCGTCGAGGAGCGTGAACGGGCGGAACGGGAGCGGCAGAAGGCATTGGAAGAGAACTACCGCGCTGCGATCGTGAGCGCGGATGAAGCCTTGGCCGCTGGACGGCATTCCGATGCACGCGGCCTTTATGCCCAGGCGAGCGATCTCAAACCCGAGGAGGCCTATCCTCTCTCAAAGATCGAGCAGATCGACCGCTATCTGGCCGAGCAGGAGCGTCTTCGTCAGGAGGCTGAACTGGCCGCGCGGCAGGCCCAGGAGGAGGTGGTGCAACCGAGGACCAGCTCCACCATCGATATCCGCAAGGAGCAGGAGGCCGAGCAGTTCATGCGCGAGGCACGTGAACGGGAGGAGGCGGAGAAGTATGAACGGATCCGCAAGTTCCGTTCTGACCTGGAGGCCGAGGAGGCCGCCAATGCCGATGCGGCCGGTGAGCGTCGGATGGAGGGTGTGGAGCGCAAGGGCCAACTGCAGGAGCAGGCCGCCGGATTGTACGAGGGCGATGAAGGGCGCCGGATGCAGAACGCGGAGTCTGTTGAGGCGCAGCGTGAAGCGGTCGCACGCGCGGAAGCTGAACGCCAGGAACGGGCTGCACAAACCCGGAACCTGAACCACGAGGGTCAGCAGGCCCTCCAAGCCCAGCGCGAGGAGCGCGGCCGCACATGGGATGAGCGGTCCGCCGACCGCGCGGAGGAGGTGGCCCGCACCACCGAGGAGATCAGGGCAACGCAGGCCCAACAAGCCGACGCCGGCCGCTCAAGGACCGAACAAGCACGCAGTTCGGCGGAAGCCCAGGCCGAGGCCGTTGCCCAGCAGCAGTCGCGTGGAGCGGAGCTGCAGGCCGGTGGCCGGCAGGCCGTGGAGGACGAGAAGCGCGCCCAGCAGGCTCGCGAGGCCCGCTATGTGCAGGCCAGCGCGGAGGCCCGCGCGCAAGCGAAGGCCAAGCTGGAGGCCACGCCCCCGGACCAGCCCAAGGCCTTTGCCGACTTCAACCGGTCCAAGCTGGCCCAGGAGTATCCCCCGGGAGTGACCGAGGAGAGCTACACCGAAGGCAACAAGGTGATCATCCGCCGTGTGGTGGTCAATGGCAACAAGGCCGACGAGTACAGCAAGGTGATCGCGAAGTGGGGCACGTTCTATTTCAAGAACGGCCAAAGCATCACCGAGGCCATCTGGGCCAAGGAGACCGAAGGGTAGTGTTGGTCGGTGGCCAAACCGCTACCGACGATACGCGATCATCGGGAACTCTCCGGACCACCTGCGTTCAAGGGCTGTCTGGAACGTATCGAATTGCTGGACGTTCAGACCCTAGCTCCCGATGTATCAGGGCTTCGCCTTCCGTTCACGCAGCTTGCTCACCAGGTCGTAGATCTGGTCGGCGCTCAACGATTTGCCCACGAATTTCCGTTCACCGTCCACCAGGAAGACCTTCGGTGTGCTGAAGACATCGTAGGTGTCCGCGTAGTTCAGGCTTTCGATGGTCGTGTACCGCGGGATGAACTTGCGCGCATCCTTCTTGGCCTCCTCGTACACGGTCTTCGTCAGCGCCACGTTCACCCACTCCAGCTTGTTCTCCCGGATGAACTTCTTCCAGTCCTTCATCAGCGACTCGTCCACGGCCTTGGCCACGGCATAGACCTCGATGCCGTTCGGCCGCAGCTTCTCCAGGTACACCTTGTGGATGTCGGGCAGCTCCTTCTTGCAATGACCACAGTGCGGGTCCCAAAAGATGATCACCACATACTCGGCCTTCAGGTCGTACATGGAGACCCATTGCTGTTCCGTGGAATCGGTGAGGATGATGTTGGGTGCCTTCCGGCCGAGCACCAGTGGGGCCATCTTCCGTGCGCGCTCGCACAGCTTATCCAGTTTGTCCTGCTCCATCCAGTCCACCCGTCCGGGCCGGCCGTCGCGGGGGCAGTAGTAGGTGAGTGCCATGTGCACGAACACCGCGTCCATGCCCATGATCTCGCTGTTCTCGTACTTGTAGGTGATCGCGTGTACGATGTACTTGAACACTTCCCCGCTGTCCCCTGCACGGGCAATGAGCTCATCGGCCAACCGGTTGATGGTGTCGGGCACCTGGGGCACGAGCCGTGTGAAGTACTCATCCAGCTTGTTCGCGAATACGGGCACCCGTACGATCCGCTCGTCCTTCAGGTCGAAATGGTCCCAGAAATGGGCGCGGTACTGGTAGTAGGAGGCCGCACTGTCCAGTGAACCGTCCGGCTTCCGGGGTTCGGGTAGGTCCACGTTCATGCTCATCTTCACCAGGGAGGAGGCCAGGGTACCTGGGTTGTTGGCCACAAGGTCCCGCTGGTACTGCTTCACGGCCTTGTCCAGCTCATCCATGCGGGCACGTACGGAGGCTTGGGCGATGGGGTCCTTGGCCGCATCCAGCTGGGCCCGCAGCGCATCCCCTTCCAGCTTCTTCTCGTTCAGGAAGCGGATGTAGCCAAAGAACAGCTCGTTCTCCTTGGACTGCTTCACCTGCATGCGGCCGACCAGGTCGCTCTTGTCCGTGGAGAGCTTCACTACCGGTTCGTTCAGGATGAGCTCGAAGTACTTGGGACCCGGAACGACCACAGCGTACACACCGGCCTTGTAGCCCTTCGGGTCCTTGAACACGGCCAGCCCCTTGGCATCGGCCACGGCGGTATCGGCATAGTAGAGCTTGTTGCCGTAGTAATTGGCCAGGTAGACCGTGTCCTTTTCCAGTCCGCCGATCTGCACCTCGATGGTGCGCTTGGGCGCATCGGGGGCGGGTTTGTTCTGGGCCAGGGCGGTGAGGGCCAGGGTCGCCGTGAGCAGGATAAGTGTTCCGCGAAGGGGCATGGGCACAAAAGTAGAGGAGGTCAGGACTGCTGGTCGCAGGCAAAACCTGTTCCGATCGGTTGGACGGGCGCAAGCCCCTGCTGGTTCGCCGGCTGCCTGTTAAGGCTTGTGAACGGTCCTACTCCGCCCCGGTGGCGGTCTTGAACTCGCTGGTGGTGTGGAAGGTGATGGCCGGGTTGTTCCGCTTTTCAAGGTCCAGCATGTAGGCGCTGGGAGCCATGAACACCGGGTTCCCGTCCTTGTCCTGCACGATCTGCTGGGCCTTCATGCGCACGAACTGGTCCAGTGCGGCCTCGTCGGTGGTGGTCATCCAGCAGGCCTTGTGCGCGGCGATCTGTTGGAAAGCACACTTGGCGCCGTATTCGTGCTCCAGCCGATAGGCGATCACCTCGAACTGCAGTTCGCCCACACACCCCACGATCTTCTTGTTGCCAGGCTGCTGGGTGAAGAGCTGGGCCACGCCCTCATCGGTGAGCTGGCGGATGCCCTTGTCCAACTGCTTGGTCTTCATGGGGTCCATGTTCACCAGCTCGCGGAAGAGCTCGGGGGAGAAGGCCGGAATGCCTCGGAAATTGAATTTTCCACCCTCGGTCAGGGTGTCGCCGATCTTGAAGTTGCCGGTGTCGAACAGGCCGATCACATCACCGGGCCAGGCTTCGTCCACAATGGTCTTCTGAGCGGCCAGGAAGTTGGTGGGGGTGGCGAAGCGCAATTGCTTTTCCAACCGCACATGATGGTAGTAGGTGTTCCGTTGGAAGCGGCCGGAGCAGACCCGAAGGAAGGCGATGCGATCGCGGTGGTTGGGATCGAGGTTCGCGTGGATCTTGAAGATGAACCCGCTGAACTTCGGATCCTCCGGGGCCACCTCTCCCTGGTCCGTGGGGCGGGGGCCGGGAGGTGGGGCGATGCCGATGAAGGCGTCGAGCACCTCCTTCACCCCGAAATTGTTGAAGGCACTGCCGAAGAACACCGGCGCGATGCGGCCGTCCCGGTAGTCCTCGATGCTCAGCGGGTCATAGACCCCTTCGATGAGGTTGATGTCCTGCCGCAATTGGGTGGCGGGGTCCTCGCCGATCTGCACGTCGAGCTGTGCATCCGCGAGGTCGCTGATGTGGAGGCTGCTTTGTTCCACCTTGGTCTTCCCGGGGTCGAATAGGCGCAGTCCCTTGCTGTAAAGGTCATAGACCCCTTGGAAAGTGGCACCGATGCCGATGGGCCAGCTCATGGGCCGCACCTTGATGGACAGCTTGTCCTCCAACTCGTCCAGCAGGTCAAAAGGATCTCGACCTTCCAGGTCGAGCTTGTTGATGAACACGATCACGGGCGTGCTGCGCATGCGGCATACCTCCATGAGCCGCTCGGTCTGGGCCTCCACACCCTTCACGCAGTCGATCACCAGCACCACGCTGTCCACCGCGGTGAGGGTGCGGTAGGTATCCTCGGCGAAGTCCCGGTGGCCCGGTGTATCGAGCAGGTTGATGAGCTTGCCACCATAATCAAAGGTCATGACCGAGGTGCTCACAGAGATGCCGCGCTGGCGTTCGATCTCCATGAAGTCGCTTGTCGCCCCCCGGCGGATCTTGTTGCTCTTCACCGCGCCCGCCGTCTGGATGGCCCCGCCGTAGAGCAGGAACTTCTCCGTCAGGGTGGTCTTACCCGCGTCGGGGTGACTGATGATGGCGAACGTGCGCCGTTTGGCGATCTCCTCGTGAATCCCCATGGTCTGGCAGGTCCCGCTTGCGGGGCCGCGAAAATAGCCGTTCGTCGAACGAACTGGTGACCATGGCCGCTGGTTCTTAGGTTTGTTACAACCTGCATCGACCATGCGAACGACCCATACCCTGCTGGCGGCCCTGGCCGCCTCCGTGCTGAGCGCCCAAAGCCCGCTCAGTCTGACCTTGGAACAGGTGGCCACCGGGCTGACCCGGATCACCGATATCGCCCATGCTGATGATGAACGCCTGTTCGTTACGCTCCAGGCGGGCACCATCCGCATCATCCAGCCCAATGGCACGGTGCTGCCCACGCCCTTCCTGAACATCACCAGCACGGTGAACGATAATGGGAATGAGCAGGGCCTGCTTGGACTTGCTTTCGACCCGGCCTATGCTGTGAACGGTCGATTCTATGTCCACTACACTGCAGGTAGCGGCAATGGCACCAGCCGGGTATCCCGCTTCACGGTGAGCAGCAGCAACCCCAATGTGGCCGACCCCGCCAGCGAGGAGATCCTGTATACCTGGCCCCAGCCGTTCTCGAACCACAATGGTGGTGACCTGGAGTTCGGGTTGGACGGACTGTTGTATGTGGCCTTCGGCGATGGGGGAAGTGCCGGTGACCCCCAGAACAATGCGCAGGACCTCACCGATCCACTGGGCGACATCATCCGCATCGATGTGGGCGGTGAGACCGGTTGGGCGGTCCCTGCGGACAATCCCTGGGCGGGCTTGGGCAATGACACACTACCCGAGATCTGGGTGAGCGGTCTGCGGAACCCGTACCGGATCGGTTTTGATCGCCTCACGGGCGACCTCTTCATCGGTGATGTGGGTCAGAACGCCTTCGAGGAGATGGACTTCGTGGCCGCCGGCGACAACAGCGGTCCGAACTTTGGCTGGCGCTGCTACGAGGCCAATACGGTGTACAACGCCTCCGGCTGCGCACCCCAATCCACATACGAGGCCCCCATCGCGGTCCATCAACAGAGCCAGCAGGGCTGGTGCTCGATCATTGCCGGGCGCACTTATCGAGGTGGGACATATCCCCGCATGGAGGGTCTCCACATCTATACGGATTACTGCGGTGGCCAATTCTACACCCTGCGTCAGAACGACCAAGGTGCTTGGGTGCGTGCCCAGGTCCTGGCCAGTGGCCAGTTCGGGTTTTCGGTCATCGCCGAGGATGCAGCTGGTGAGCTCTACGCGGGTAATAACAGCTCGGGCATCCTCTACCGCATCAAGGATGCCTGCCCCATGCCCCTGCCTGAGGTGACGGTTGATGGGTCACTGCTTTCCAGTACACCCGCGAACGGCTATGTCTGGTACTTCAACGGGCAGGTCATTCCTGGTGCGGAGGAACAGACCTATGAGGCCACCCAATCGGGCGTATACTATGTTGTGGCCGATCAGGGAACGAACTGTCAGCTGCAGTCGAACAGCGTGGGGGTGGTCTTTACCGGCGTGAACGGTCTGCAAGCGAACGACGTGCGCGTGTACCCGGTGCCTGCTGACGAGCACCTGCGTTTCGAGGGCCTGCCCGCTGATGCCGAGGTGCTCGAACTGCGCGATGTGACCGGGCGTGTGGTGCGTTCGGCAACGATGGCCTCCTCCACGGGCATGGTCACGATCCCGGTGCAGGACCTGCCCACGGGCAGCTATGCCTACGTGGTCCGTACCAAGGCTTCAGGAATGCTTCGCGGCAGCGTGAGCGTTGCACACTAGGGGCCATCTCAAAAAAATCCTCCGGCTCGCATCCAAAAAACTATTCAGAGAGGGCTTCTAGGCCGCTCGAATTGGACAACTTGACGGGGGCGGCCCAAGGGGTCGCCCCTGTTCATTTGCCGTCGCCCTTGAGAATGATCAGCACCGTGTAGGCCAGGATCTTCAGGTCCACGGCCATGCTCATGTTCTCGATGTACAGGATGTCGTACTTCAGGCGCCGCACCATCTGCTCCACGTTCTCCGCGTAACCGAACTTCACCTGGCCCCAGCTGGTGATACCGGGGCGCACTTTGTGCAGGTGCCGGTAGTGGGGGGCCACCTTCATGATCTCGTCGATGAAGTGCTGGCGCTCGGGTCGGGGGCCCACCAGGCTCATGTCACCGATCAGCACGTTCCAGAACTGGGGCAGTTCATCCATCCGGGTCTTCCGCATCCACCGGCCGAAGGGGGTGATGCGGGGGTCGCTGGTGCTGCTCAGCTGGGGACCGTTGCGTTCGGCATCGCAGTACATGCTTCGGAACTTCACGATGGTGAAGGCGCGGCCATGCTTCCCGATGCGCTCCTGACGGAAGAAGACAGGCCCCGGGGAGGACCACTTCACCAGTGCGGCGAACACGGCGAACACGGGCAGCAGGAAAACGAGTGCCACGAAGCTCACCGCGATGTCCACGATGCGCTTCAGGGAGAACTGCCAGGCCGGCATGATCTCGGGGTTCACCTCGATCAGGGGCGTGCCGAAGATGCTGGTCATCTTCACCGAGCCGGAGAGGATGTCGTACATGTCCGGGATCACCTTGATGCGCACCCCCGTTCCCTCCAGTTCGTTCATGATCCGGCTGATGTGCTCGTGCTCCCCGGAGTCCACGGCGATGATCACCTCCTCCACATCCTGCTCGTGGATGACGCGGCGCAGTTCGTGCCACTTGCCCAGACGGGGCAGCCCCACGCTGGTGAGCAATTGGTCCCCTCCGTTCACTTGTAGGAAGCCGGTGAACCGGTTCCCCGGCGATTTCCGCATGCCCTCGATCTCCTGGAAGATGGCCAGTGCCCGCTCGTTGCCGCCCACGAGCACCGTATTGAACCCGATCCGACGATCGTGCACCCGCCGTACCGTGCCACTGGTGAGGATGAAGCGGGGGATGAAGGTCAATACGAAGTGCAGCCCGAACAGGGCGAGGAAGGAGCGGTAGTAGTAACGGTAGCTGGCCACTTCGTCATCCAACAACAGCACGAAGAAGATGAGCAGCACACCGATCACGGAGATCAAGAGGGTCTGCCCCAGTTCCTTGGTGCGGAAGCGCCGGAAGATGTCGCGATAGCCCCCGATGATGGTATACAGGCCGAACCAGAACAGCGGTATGAGCACCAGGCCCTTGAGGTAGTTGGCATCGAGCTGGATGGGTACGGGGTAGCCATACTTGATGGGCTCCAGATAGGCCTTGCGGTACAGGTAGAACAGGGTCCAGGCGGCGGCGGAACCGAGCAGGTCCGCCGCCACATACCGGGCCACCTGTGCACGCCTGTTCATCATGAGCCGAAGCGGACCAGCTTGAAGTTGTCGATATACGCCGAACCGCTGGTCTGCCCGGAGGCCAGCCGTGCTTCGATGTAGATGTCACGATCGGTGAGACCAGGTGAGTTGAAGAAGCCCGTCAGGTCGATGTAGATCTTGTTCCAAGGCATGTAGCCACCGCTCTGCACGGTCGGTGTCACGAACACCAAAGGGTCGAATGAACTGATGTTGTTCGCCGTGTAGAGCACCCCCACGGTGAGCATCACGTCGTTCCGGTAGTCCAGTTCCAGGAAGACGGGACCTGCAGCGGCGGGGAAGTTCTCGTCCGTGGACAGCCCAAAGTAGGGGTGGGCGGCATCCAGGTTGAACCCGCCACAGGGGGAGTCATCGATGTAAAGCAGTTCCGGATGGGAGGTCGGTGTGAACCTTTCCAAGGTGGTGTCGCTGTTGGGGAGGGTGCTCAACCTTGCAAAGTCGGGGTCCTCGAACGCCTCGATCCAGAAGGTGGTGTTGCTCGTATAGCTGGTGATGGGGGCCACTGTGGTGGTACCTTCCCTCGTCAGCTGAACCTGGGACTGAAAGCTCTGGAAGAAGGGGTAGCGCAGGCGGTCATCGAACATGCCGTTGCGCTTGATGGCGGGTACCACGCTGATCGTGTTCACGCCTTCGGCCAGGACAGGGATCCGGGCGGGAAGCTCCCAAACGCCGAGCAGACGCTCGTTCACCGAGACCCAGGCATCGGTGATCTTCTGGGTGGGAGCACCTTGTTCTGTGGTGGTGTTCAGCGTGAAGGAGCCCACCTCCACATAGGCAGGTACGCGGTCGCCCTTGGTGCAGGCCACCAGGGGCAGAACAAGGAATGCCAGGTAACGTATCGTTCCGGTCATGCGGCCGGTATAGGATGGTTGAACGCGGTTCTGCATGCGATCCGTATGTGGCCTATGCCTTTTGCAGGGCCATCCCCGCCAGGACGCGGTGTGCGGTCTCCATGGCGGCGGAACCATCGGTGATGGGCACCACCACCGGGGCCCCTTCGCGGATACTGCGGGCAAAGGCCCGGAGCTCCTCTCGGATGGCGTTGATGGCGGGCACCTCGGGCTTCTCAAAGCTGATCTCGCGCACGCCCTTGCCCGCGCCGAGGTCGATGGTCACGGCAAAGGGGTCGGGTTCGCCTTCCACCGTGCGCATCCGCACGATCTCGGTCTCCTTCTTCAGCATGTCCACCGCGATGTAGGCGTCGCGCTGGAAGAACCGGCTCTTGCGCATGTTCTTCAGGCTGATGCGGCTGGCCGTGAGGTTGGCCACGCAGCCGTTGGCGAAGGCCAGGCGTGCATTGGCGATGTCCGGTGTGTCGCTCACCACGGCCACCCCACTGGCGTGCACCTCCAGCACCGGGCTGTTCACCACGCTCAGCACGATGTCGATGTCGTGGATCATCAGGTCCAGGACGACGCTCACATCGGTGCCACGCGGGTTGAACTGGGCCAGCCGGTGGGTCTCGATGAACATGGGTCCGTCGAGGAAAGGCCGTGCCGCCTGAAAGGCCGGGTTGAAGCGTTCCACGTGGCCCACCTGCACCACTTTGCTCACGCGTCCGGCCAGCTCCACCAAGGCACGGGCCTCGTCCATGGTGTTGGCCAGGGGCTTCTCCACGAACACGTGCAGGCCTCGTTCCAAGGCCTTGCTGGCCAGTTCGTGGTGGAAGAGGGTGGGCGTCACGATGTCCACCGCATCCACTTGGCCGAACAGGGCCTCCGCACCACCGGCCACGGGCGCTACCCCGAACTCCTGCTGGATCAACGCACACCGCTCCGGGTCAGGGTCGTGGAAGCCCACCACCTCGAACTCCGGGACCTCGAGCAGCTGCTGCAGATGGATGCGGCCAAGGTGGCCTGCCCCAAGCACACCGATACGGGTTCGTGGTGTTGACATGCGTGTTGGCTAGGTGAACGGGCCGCGAAAATAGCCCCTGCCGACCGGAGCACTGAGCGGCCGTCTACTTTTGCGCCCCGCCATGCCGCTGCTCAAGGACGATTTCCGCCACCAAGGCCTGCGCCGCAAGCTGGTGGACCACCTTCGGACCAAGGGGGTGCGTGATGAGGGGGTGCTACAGGCCATCGGCCGTGTGCCACGCCACCAGTTCATCGATGATTCCGCCTTCCTGGAGCTGGCCTATGAGGACAAGGCTTTTCCAATCGGGTGCGGACAGACCATCTCCCAGCCCTACACCGTGGCCTTCCAGACCGAGCTGTTGCAGTTGGCCAAGGGCATGAAGGTGCTGGAGATCGGCACTGGGAGCGGCTACCAGACCGCGGTGCTGTTGGAGCTCGGGGTCAAGGTCCATTCCATCGAACGGCAGCGCCCGCTCTACCTACGCACCAAGGAGCGTCTTGCCGCCATGGGCTACCGCCCCAACCTGACCTATGGCGATGGCTACAAGGGGCTCCCGCGTGAAGGCCCGTTCGACCGTGTGTTGGTGACCTGCGGTGCTCCTTTCGTTCCAGAGGACCTGCTTACCCAGTTGAAGCCCGGTGGTCGCCTGGTGATCCCGGTGGGCGAGGGCGATGTGCAGCGCATGCTCTGCATCGACCGCAAGGCCGACGGCACCATGGAACAGCGGGACCTGGGGGCTTTCCGCTTCGTGCCCATGCTGGGCAACACTGCGAAGTGAGGCCACCTGACGAAAAGCAGGTGCCGGGGCGACGTCAGCGGTAAATTGCCGCCATGCTGCCGATCCTCAGCGCCGAACAGGTCCGTGCAGCCGATGCATACACCATCGCCCATGAGCCGGTGGCCTCCATCGACCTGATGGAACGGGCGGCCACGCGTTGCGCGGAGCACCTGTTGCGCCATGTGGCGCGCTGGCGGCGTGAGCCCCGGGTGCCGACGCCCTTCATCGTGGTGGCCGGCATGGGCAACAATGGTGGCGACGGGTTGGTGATCGCCCGGCTGTTGCACCAGCGCGGACAGCCCGTGCGGGTGGTGCGGGTGAAGCACCGCGACCGGCCCTCGGAGGACCATGCCACGAACCTGGAGCGCTGCATGCGTGCCGGAGTCACTATCACCGATGTCAGTGAAGGCGGTCGGTTCCCGGCCATCGGTGAACACGAGGTGGTGGTGGACGCCCTCTTCGGGACCGGGACCTCGGTTCCCCTGACAGGCGTGGCCGCCGAGGCCGTGCGCTGGATCAATGCCGCTGGTCGTCCGGTGGTGGCCGTTGACCTGCCTTCGGGCCTGGCTGCTGACGGGGAGAACGATCCCTCCGGCAGGGCCATCGTGCAGGCCGATGTCACCCTCACCTTCGAGGTGCCAAAGCCCGCGCTGCTATTCGCTGACAAGGCCCCCTATGTGGGGCATTGGGAGGTGGTGCCGATCGGGTTGGACCGTGCCTTCATCGCCTCGCAACAGGCGAGCGGTCACGTGCTCGAACGGAGCGATGCCCAGGCCTTGCTGCCTGCCCGGCCCTGGGCAGGGCACAAGGGCACCTTCGGGCATGCCCTGGTGATCGCCGGAGGGGAGGGCCATTTGGGCGCGGCGGTGCTCGCCGCACGCAGTGCCTTGCGCAGCGGCTGTGGGCTCGTGACCGTGCAGGTGCCGGGACATGGGCTTCCCGTGTTGCAGGGTGCCGTGCCGGAGGCCATGGCCATCGCCGATCGCGATCACGCCCGCATCAGCGAACTGCCGCGGTTGGACGCCTACCGTGCCGTGGGCATCGGGCCCGGCCTCGGTACCCATGCCGATACCGCCGTGGTCATCAAGCGGATCATCCAAGAGGCGACCATGCCCTTGGTGCTCGACGCCGACGCCCTGAACATCCTGGCCGCGAACCCCACTTGGCGGGCCTTCCTGCCTCCGGGTACGGTCCTTACGCCGCATCCCAAGGAGTTCGACAGGCTGCATGGGACCGCCACCGCGTCAGCGAAGGAGCGGTTGGAACGGGCCGTGGAAATGGCCAGGAAGGACCGTTGTGTGATCGTGCTGAAAGGGGCGCCCACGGCCATCTGTGCGCCGGACGGGCGCGTGCTCTTCAATTCCACGGGGAACCCGGGCATGGCCAAGGGGGGGAGCGGGGATGTGCTCACGGGACTGCTCACCGGCCTGCTGGCCCAGGGGCTGTCGCCGGTGGATGCCGCCGTGCTCGGGGTCTATCTGCATGGCCTGGCCGGCGATCTCGCGGCCGCCGAGGTGGGCATGGACGGCATGACCAGCGGCGACCTGACCGCGTTCCTGCCGGCAGCCTGGCGGAACCTGCGCGCCTGAGGTCAGAACAGCTCGTCCACCGGCCCCTTGCCCAAGCGAAGCACATTGGGCGGCCCATCGCTCAGGTCGATCACCGTGGAGCCTTCCAGTCCACCGATGCCCCCGTCGATCACCAGGTCCACCTGGTAGCCCAGGTGCTCATCGATCCGCTCGGGGTCGGTGGTATAGTCCACCACCTTGTCCGGATCGTGCACGCTGGCCACCACCAGGGCATGCCCGAGCTCGGCCACCAGGGCGAGCGGTATCGGGTGGTCGGGCACGCGGATACCCACCGTGCGCTTGTTGTTCTTGAAGAGCTTGGGGATCTCGTTGCTGGCGGGCAGGATGAAGGTGTATGGCCCCGGCAGCGCGCGCTTCATGATGCGGAAGGCGGCGGTATCCACGGCCCGTGCATAGGTGCTGAGCTGGCTGAGGTCGTTGCAGATCAGCGAGAGGTCGGCCTTGTTTGGCCTGGCGCCCTTCAGCTTGGCCACCTGCTCGATGGCCCGGGGCTGGTGCGCGCTGCAGACAAAGGCATACACCGTGTCGGTGGGGCAGATCACCACCCCGCCGGCGTTGAGCTTCTCCACCGCGATCCGGATCTTCCGCGGTTCAGGGTCCTTGGGATGGATGCTCAGCAGCATGCCGACCTCAGGCCTTCACCGCAGCAGCGGCCTTCTTGTGGTCGGCCAGGAA
>Ga0315900_10002727_pt1 | contig 26564 bp, 43 predicted proteins | sample LakEriMetagenome_FD_203521 | JGI IMG/M metagenome (GOLD analysis project Ga0315900, IMG submission 203521) | Freshwater fungal communities from buoy surface, Lake Erie, Ohio, United States - Buoy 12 MA114 | ecosystem: Environmental > Aquatic > Freshwater > Lake > Lake biofilm | place: USA: Lake...
TTCTTTGTAGCTTCTTGTTAGTTCTTCATCCCATGCTTGTTTTGGAGTTTTATGTTGTGGTTTAATGCGATATTCTTCATCTGATACATCATTATTAAATTCAGGAAAATAATCTTCATCCCAAACTGACCAATCACTCCAAATACCTTTACCTAATTTAGTTCTGTATTCTATTTCACCACCATCAGCCAAATGTTTTATTTCTTTATGGCATTTATGTTGTTTCATTTTTTATATCTCCATCCTTGTTTAAGTTCTTTTTTAGTCCATCCTTCATCTAAAAGATTTTTATTCCAGTTTTTATACCATGCGTCAGGATATACAAATGTACCACCTGGAAAAGGTGGTTTATATTCTTTTACCTTTTTCTCCACAGATTGCCGACTACTGCCCACGGCATTCGCGGACAATCGTGTGTCGTCAATGTCCACAAAAAGCTTCAACAATCTTTTTAGAATCATACTTGTTCTCCTTATTGTAGACTTGTTTATTATTGACATCTTTATACAGAGGTGTTAACTCTACATGATGAACATCTTTAATCTTCATCGTTTGTTTTAAATCAGAAGGTAAGAATGTCCAGATATGATGAACCCTTAGGTTACCATTGGTATCATACTCTTCGTAAAGCCAAGCATCAGGTTCCCTCATTTTTCTTTACCACCTCTCCAGTTGATTTGTCAAGTTCATATTCATAATGAACCCCATCATTTCCGTTCTGACCTATTACATTAATACGGGATTCTTTCTTTTTAAATATACGATCAAAGTTCTCATCGAATTGTTTAGAGTGTGGTTTGGATTTAATCCAGTCTCCAGTTATATCATTCTTGGTAGTCATTATTAAATATTTCTCCTTGGAAGTCATCAAGTTCTACATTATCTTCAAAAGATTCTTCATCTCTTAAGTCCTCTCTAACCACAGCTTCAACGTCATACTCCACAGGTTGAAAGCAATGATTACATAAGTCAATGTATTCCCCAGTTATTGCAGATTTTCTTGTTGCTTCAAAATCATTTAAGATTTTGTTGCAAGCTAAGCATCTCATTTTAATTTACCTTCTTTCATAATGGTTTGTAACGTGTAGTTATATAGTACCCATTTCTTGTTGCGTTTGTCAATACGCATTTCAAGCTCTTGATTTTTCCACCAAAAAATAGTAACCATTTACACTCCTTGAAATTTAAAGCTGGAGTCAGAGTTATTATGCTTACGATATAGTTGCTTTATTTTCTTACATATATCAGCATACTTATAGTTTTTAGATTTTATAGTATCTCGTAAAGATTCTTTAGTATGAATTTGATATTCATTTATATCAATAGGAATATCTCTACCTAATGATAAACTTTTGACAATTATAATTTCATCAAAAATTTCTAGAACTTCATAAAAAGTTGAATCATCAATGAATCTTTCAATGTCGTTGACATATTCAAATTCATCATGAAGATTAAAAAATCCTACTTTGTCACCTACATTATAAAACATAATTACAGACTCCTATAATAATTGTATATTGCTTTCGCATATTTGTCAAGTGTTGTTCCTTCTAAACCTGGTGCAGTATTAACTTCAAATACAAAAAACTTATTGTCAATTAATCGGTGCCCAATATCAACGGCACCGAAATCAAGGCCCAAAAGATTAACAGCCCTACGGGCTGATGATAGTAGTTCTTCGGACGGAGCAATTTCTGCCCTTGCGTAGACCCATCCATTGCTATGGTTCCTAATGCCATTACCATTACCATAACCCAGTTTCTTTTTCTTTTGTTGGACATCAAGTATCTGATCACGGAATACGTGAACACGATACTCATGTTTATGTTTAGTATGTAATGTATACAATGGTGCAGATACAAGTTTATCACCATCATTACATATAACAATTCCATTACCACTATGACTAGACAAAAGTCTACGACAATAAGTCTTAAGACCTAAGTCTAACCAATGTTGTGCTTCTTCTGGATTGGTAGTCCAGTCAGGTACATCAGTAAAAGAGTTGCTACGAAACTCTCTAAAAGTTTCTAGTTTATTAGATGCCAATGCAATAGCATGAGGTTTATTTAAATCTTGCTCCATCCACCTGAAATGAGGTGGAGTGGAGTTGCCCCAGTTTATAATGACATCTTTACGTCTAGCGTTATAGGATGGCGAAACCCTTAGAATACCAAGGGTTCTAGCCAATCGTTTAGCAGATAGACTACCTATCTTATAAGGAAAAAGTTTAAGACTCATTTAGTTTTTCCTTTTAATAAATATGGTGATGCATAGTTATGATATGCAGGTACACCTACAGGATCTATAGTGTCATCTTCAAAGTCATCTACAAAAGATAAAGAATGATAAGGAACATTATAAAGAAATGTTACGTTACCACGTACACCTTCATGCATTAAGTCACAAGTAAAGTCTTTGTTAACTGCAACAACTTCACATAGTTCACCTGTTTCATAAACTGTAAGAGTACCTTTATCTGCTATATCTTCTAGTAATTCTACCATTGCACCAACTTGAACAGTTTTAAGTTTAGGTGGTTTAATTTTAGTTTTATATGTAGCTACTGGTTTACGCCAGTTAGTATAATCAAATGTATCTTTCCAACTAGTTACAGGTGCAACATATGGTTTGTAACTTGTATTGGAATACCATACACCATCATCCCATACACCTTTTTGTTCGTTGAGTATGTTATGATTGCCATGTCTATCTAAGAATATAAGCTTACTATAACCAATACGAGATTCAATAAGATCTTTCATTGGATCTTGAAATAAAGCTAGATTGCCCCACTTGTGAACAAGAGGTTGCAAAACTTTATTGTTAAATCCAATGGTATCACTATGATCAGTATCACCGAAACCACTAATAACGCCATTGTGGACAAAGCCAAGAGAGTTATTAATTGCAAAGGGATGACAGTTTGTTTTATCAATTTTACCATGAGTCTTTATCCTAAAATGTAATACTGCTTGTTTATCTTGATGCTTAACATATGATTGATAGAAATCTTTAAGACTAAAGAAACCTTTCTCAATGTGAAGCACTTTGTTTTCTGCATACATGAAGCCTGCCCCATCAGGGTTGGCATCATAACATTCTTTAAGTGTGTTGTAAGGAATAATTTTTCCTTCAGGTTTATAGATTGCAATACACATTATTTATATCCTTTCAAATGATTACTAAGTTCTGGGAACATACGTTTACGTTGAGATAGCCAGTGAACGAATGCTTCGTGATGTGTTTGTTTCTTTAACGATTCGTTAGATTGAGCAGGCATACAATAGTCAACTAAAGCTTGAACAAATTGTAAACGCATTGCAAACTCTTTGTAGTTTATAGGAGTTGCAAACAGTCTGACTTCGACTGTGTTTTGATTGTTAAGATTTAGTGCATTGTATCTGTCACCACCATTCTTGTAACGCCAAGGAAATGTAATAGTACGTTCGTCACTCATACGAGCATAGTTATTATCTATGCGACCTGCAATGTGATGAATGAATTGTTTATTATCTAAACGATTAAGAAATTCAGTCATCTTGCCAAGAGTCAAGTGGCTCAAGGGTTTCCGACTGACATGAACATGCATACCAACATTCTTTTCTACTTTTAAATCAGTAGGAATGTTGTCATAGAATTTCTTGAATACATCAAGATGAATATCTAATGTTGCAGGACAAGTTACAATTTCAAAGCCGTTACGAATTGAACCATCAGATTTCATAAGAGCATGACCATGCATTAGTTTACCTACTGCAAGTTGTGCTCGATCTCTGTTGATTGTTTCGTACTCAAGCTCACAACCAAGATAGACAGTGTTAGGTCTAACTTTGTGTGCTTTGAATTTAAGCATACCTTCAACGCGTGTTGAATAGTTATGAATCTTAAAGCTTGAATCTAAACATTTGTTACATACACCATCAATAGTTAAGTCAGATATAGATTCATTTCCACAATGTGTACAGTCTACAATGTTAACTTCACTGCGATTCCATACTTGATTACTATGATAAAACTGATCATCTGTTAACCAAATGTCATAGTTATCATTAAATCTGTAACCATATTGTGTTGGATCAGTGTTTCTATGTATCAGAACCCACTGTGTATTACCTAGTCTTACACGTCTTTGCAAACCATCAACATAATAATCATTTGTTAATGCATCTTTGTAATAAGACCATTCAGGTACGTCTTGTCCTGTAAGATAGTTTTCAGTAGACACATCATCATTGATACAACTAAGTTGAACAGCTTTGTTAAGCATGTGTTGTGTAACCCAACTAGGTCTAAGTGTATTAGAACGTAGTCGTTTACGTAATGCACCCCAAAAACCTTTCTTAAGACTTCCGTCTTTGTTGTGAAAGTTTGGTGTGTTAACTTTGTAATACAATGCATCAATGATTGTTGTTGCATTGGTTCTATAACTAGGACTTGTTATAAGACCTGTTTCATAAGCAGCATCACGATAATAATTGTAACAAGTTAATCGTCTGCTACCATTTGCATCATCATTGGTATAAAACTGTATGACACGTTGGTCTTTATACCAAATGGTTGATAGAGTAAAGGTTTTAGTAACAGTTGCTTGCTGTTCATAGTCCCATGTTCTATCTTCCTTTGTCCAATATGTTTGACGAATGTCAGGATGTGGCCATCCAAACATATTGAAACGTTTGTTAAACTCTACAAAACTATACGGTTTCATCGACATCTCCTTTCATAGTTTCTATGAGATCTCTTGGTGGTTTTTTGTATGCACGGACAACGATGAAATCCTTTTTGTCCTTGCCCCATTTTACACGGGCACAATTATCCCAACCATCTCCCCAGAATACATCGAAAAGATTGCGAGTGATATATTTATATTTTAATAACATACATGACTCCAGTGATTACGGGCAAAATTACCCACATAACACACTCGTAGATTGCCGACCACGCACCGCGTTGCGGACAATCGTACGAATGTGCTATAAGAGTTAATTGCAAATTAATCTTTCAGGATAAAACATACCAATGATCATGAGCACAACAGCACAGCCCATAACTACAAAAGTACAACCTAACACAATTTTATCAAATAAACTAAATGAACATTTGTATTTAGGAATACATTTTAAATCACATTCATCGTTGCACATTTAATTTCTCCTTAAGTAAGTCTACGATTGATGAATCCATTTCAGCAAGAATAAATCCTGCACCATGAGTTGTAACAAGAGTTTCAAACTCTCTCAATGTCCAATAGAAGTGAGCTTCTTCTTGGTCATCTTGTTGTGGCCCATCACCATTGTCATAGTGATTGTCAAAGTCATCTGCACACATATTATACTCCGTTAGATTGAATACGATATTGTAAAGCTTTTATTTTATGAATCAATAGCTTACGCTTGATTCCACGCTCAGCTTTAGGAAAGCGTTGATAGATTTTCCAAAATGCATGTGCATAGATTTCTTGCAATGCATCAGTATTATACTTGTCAAGTTTAATTTCTGTAGTCATGATGATTTCCTTTAGGATCTAATTGTTCAAGACGAACGCACAAGTCATGTGCGAGTAATTCAATTGTTGCTTTACAAATTAAATATGATTCCATATTAAGTTCCTATTATAAATGTTGTGCCCCATGTAAGCAAGAGTTGTTGGCTCTAGCGAATGAGACAAAAAAAACCCGACTGAAATTAATCAATCGGGTTATAAACAATGGAGAATATATAACTTAGTTGGTGATTGCTGGAGCAATATCACCTTCAACAGTTGTACGATCAACTCTTACTGCAGGAGTTGAAGGATTATCTGTTGAATCTGTTGATGCAGAAGCATTACGCATTGAATCTAGATTATCAATTGCTTCTGTATTACCAGAGTTAGCTCTCTTTGCTACAGATGCTTTGATACGATTACGTAGATCAGTGAGTTCATCTACGAGATCGACGACTTCTTTAGCAAAGGGAGATTTGTATCTGCGTAAGTTAGTCTCTACATCTTGTAAGAGTTGCAATGCAAGATAGATCTTGAGACCTGAGTTAGCAGGTTTCATAAGTTGATTGTATTGATCAAAGTTAAAACTATTTGTTGTTGTTGTGGACTGTGCCATAATAAGCTCCTAATTAAGGTTAATAATAAATGTCTCTTTCGAGACAATTACTGTGCAATCACGGATTATTTGGTTATGTTACATAGCAGGCTGCTTGTGATCAGGACTCACGAAGTGGGACTGAGCACATTGCAGATGCTTCTGTAACAGAATTAAATGATTTGTGATGCACTTGGTAATTGACGAAAGAGATATATTATTAATCCTAATGGAGAGCGTTTATGGTCAGGACACACAACACAAGAAGGTACGCATTGATAATACAATAGAAGATAACTAACGAAGGTCATTGAGTTATATAATTAGAGTGAGCTAAGTTATTGATAGATTAAGTAGGGATTATACACACTCTATTATTTAGGCATAGAGTTAATTTATTGTGTGTATTGATATTGATTATAGATTAATTGTATTAACATTGTGTGTTAATGTTAGGTTACATTGTTGAGTGTAGGATGATTGGGTAATCTAGGTGTATACCCAGGGGGGGAAATAAATTAAATTAATATTATTTTACTAGGCACTGAACTAGATTTTATATAAAATTATCAATTAGGTCTAGTACAGGATTAGAATATGGGCACCACTAACGTGGGCTATTGAACCATGGTCCTCGTCTTACTCAAGTGCGGATTACTAGACTTCGGACTTACGTCCTCAGTCAACTAGGTACCCTCTATTTAATTATTATATTATTATTATATTATTATATTACTATTATTATATTATATTATAAATATATAAATATAATTATAATATTATAATATAATTATAATTATTAGATTTTAACACAAGTATATCTTCGTGTCAAGAGAAATATAAAATATTACGAACAAGACCCTAATAAGGCTTGACAAATTAAAAGACTTGTGATATACTATTACCATACGAGTGAAATATTATCTATGATACGAGAAAACCTCCCACAAGATACGAAAGAAGACAAGCTTTCTGGATACAAGCTAGACGATAAGGAAATAATCTTATCTAAGAAGCGTGGTCCTGGTTTTAAATTTAATAATCCAAGTTACTTTAACCTAGAACAGAAGACAGACGCTTGCGCTCTGTACTGTGTTTACGGTGATATAGAACAAGTCAGTGAAATGACTGGTATAGATCCTAAGTTCATTAGGCAATGGAAAGATGAACCTTGGTGGTCTGAGATTCAGAAGAAGGTGTTTGTAGAACAGAATGAAAAACTGGCGTCTAGAATTAGTGGTGTTCTTGATAAGTCTCTTGACCATCTTGTCGATAGACTCGATAATGGAGATTATCTTTGGGATGTAAGGAAGTCTAAGCTTGTTAGAAAGCCTGTAGATACCAAAGTTCTTTCAAACTTGTTCAACAATTTAATCACACGTAGGCAGTTAATACGTGGAGAACCAACTAGCATTACAACACAGGTAGCAGTAGATGATCGTCTTAAACTACTGGCTGCTCAATTCCAAAAGTTCGCACTAGCGAAAGAAATCGAAGGGGAAACTTATAATGAAGAAATCAGCACCAATGAAAAAACCAATGAAAAAGATGCCAATGAAAAAGGGTAAGTGCTAATCTATGGCTACTAAGCCTGGTCTCTACGCTAACATCCATGCTAAACGTGCAAGAATTAAAGCAGGATCTGGTGAAAAGATGCGTAAGGTAGGGGCGAAAGGTGCTCCAACTGCTAAAGCTTTTAAACAAAGTGCTAAGACAGCTAAAAGGAAATAACTAAATGGCAACTAAATCTAAAAATTGGATCGCTTCTGCGATCAAAAAGCCAGGAGCGTTACGTAAGTCTCTTGGTGTTAAGAAAGGCGAGAAGATTCCTGCAGGTAAATTGGCAGCTGCTGCTAAGAAACCTGGTAAAATGGGTCAACGTGCTCGTCTTGCACAAACTTTAAAAGGTTTTAAATAAGAAATGGCTACCAAAAAGAAGAGCGTAAGCTTATCTATTGGTCGTGGTGAGAAGTTACCTGTCTCTAAAGGAGCAGGTTTAACTGCTAAAGGCCGTGCAAAGTACAATGCTGCTACAGGATCTAACCTAAAAGCTCCACAACCAGGTGGTGGTCCACGTAAACGATCATTCTGTGCACGTATGTCTGGTATGCCAGGACCAATGAAAGACTCAAAAGGAAGACCTACAAGGAAAGCCGCTGCATTAGCTCGTTGGAAATGCAAGTAAATGGACAAGGACTATGTAGAGTTCTATCCTTCACAGGAATACATAGACAAAAACTGGGCACCTTTTAAGGTTCCTTTAAAAGCATTTAACTCTCTAGCTAAATCTCAAGCGATTGCAGAGAAAAAGGGCATTTTAAGTCCTGAAACTACAAAATACTACTTACCTTCAGCATTAAGAGAGGGTAGATTCACAGGTGATGTGAATGATTATGGTGTAAACCAAGTAGATGTCAACTATGGTACAGCAATACCTAAGAAAGCACGAGATGCTGACTTAATGTCTCAAGATTACTTAGGTCAATTAAACACATTGACATCTTATATGAATGCTAATCCCCAAACAACTAAGAATTGGGGTCCTACTGTAAGAGCTGTAGGTAGTGAAATGAAAAAATACTCAGATCTTCCCTATGATGATAGAGTTTGGTCTGGTAATGAAAGACAAAAAAGATTAAGAGTACTAGCAGATGAACTAGGTATTGGTCATTTAGCTTCTCAAGAGATTGAGAATGATTCTAAGTATGACAGATACAATCCTAGAAATACAAGTTCTCAAGATGAAATAGCTGCTATTAAAACATTAGCACTTGCTAACAAGTATCATGAGTCTGGTGGTAAAGCTAGTGGTCTAAAGCTATGGGAAATGTATAACGGAGCAGGCCCTAAGGCCCGTGAGTATGTTAAGAACCTTAAGCATACTGATGAGATGATGTTACATCCTGCTAACAAAGATATGTACAATGCCTATTTAAAACTTGTAGACACACACAGAAAAGCTAAATAATGCCAAGCTCACCAAATTATAAAAGAGATTACAAAGCTGAGTACAAGAAACATCACTCTAGTTCTCAAGCTAAGGCCGATAGAGCTGCACGAAATAAAGCAGCAAGGGCTAAGGGTCAACCAGGTAAAGATGTAGACCATAAGGTACCTTTACGCAACGGTGGAAGTAAATCTTTAAGTAATACTAGAATACGTTCTGTTTCTTCTAACAGATCCGCTAATGGTCACAAACCAGGCGAAAAACAAACTAAATGTTTATGTGCTAAGAAATGAAATTAACCCCTGAGCTAATCCACGGATTTGCTGGGGCTTGTTTAGCAAAGAGATATGACGGTTCAACCCCTACTCCGCAATGCCATCTGGAGTGGTGGGATCTCTGTTGCAGCGACAATCCTCTTGTAGCAATCGCAGCCCCGCGGGCACACGGTAAATCAACTGCGATCACTCATGCCTACTTGCTCGCTGCTCTTTTATTTAGAGATAGAAAGTTTGCATTAATAGTTTCAGATACTGAGAGTCAAGCTGTAAACTTCCTCAGTGACTTGAAAGATGAATTGGTTAACAATGAAGACTTGATTAATCTATTCGCTATTAAGGGTCTTCTTAAAGATTCACAAACTGATATCATTGTAGAGTTTGATGATGGTGAACAATTTCGAGTTTTAGTTCGTGGTGCAGAACAAAGAGTTCGAGGATTAAAATGGGATCAACGTCGACCAGACTTAATCATCTGTGACGACTTAGAGGGCGATGAACAAGTACAATCAAAAGACAGACGTGAGAAATTCAGAAGGTGGTTTTATGCTGCACTTCTTCCTTGTCGGTCTCAGCATGGTATTGTACGTATTGTGGGAACTGTGTTACATCTCGATTCCCTACTCAATCGTCTTATGCCTCCCGATTATGATGGCGATCATACTAAGGTTGAGCCTCTAAAGATATATTCAACACGTAAACGTGTAGAGTGGAGATCTGTAAGATACAGAGCTCACTCAGAAGATTACAGCCAAATACTATGGGCTGATAGATATACAGCAGACTTTTTTAGAGATAAGAAAGAAGATTATACTAAACAGGGTATCCCTGAAGTATATGCTCAAGAGTTTCTTAATTATCCTATTGATGAGTCTACTGCATATTTTAAACGACCAGACTTTATTGAGATACCAAAGTTTACATTAGATGCTATTAGACACAAAGAAAAGAAACTTACTTACTACGCTGCAGTTGATTTTGCTATATCAACGAGAGAACGTAGCGATTATACTGTCATTGCTATTGGCGGTATTGATTCAGATGGCATAATGAATATAGTAGACATTCGAAGAGGCCGATGGGACTCTTTAGAAATTGTCGAAGAGATGTTTGCAGTACAAAAGAAATATGAACCTAATTACTTTGTTACTGAAAAAGGTGCAATTGAAAAAGCATTAGGTCCTATTCTAAGACGTGAGCAATTAGCAAGACAAGAATATATGAGTCTATTTCCAATGACTCCTACAAAAGATAAACAAACTAGAGCTAGATCTTTCCAAGCTAGATTTAAAGCTGGTGGTGTTAAGTTTGATAAAAGTGCTCCTTGGTATCCAGATCTAGAAGAAGAGATGGTAAGATTTCCTAAAGCTAGACATGATGACCAAGTAGATGCTTTAAGTTGGTTAGGTCTTATTGTAGACCAAGTTCAAGATGCTGATACTCCTGAAGAGGAAGATGAGTATGAATATGAAATGGCAAGACGTCAATCACAATCAGATGGACGTTCACAAATAACAGGATACTAAATGGAACTAGACGTAAAATTAAATATTAATAAGATTATTAATTCACCTAACATTGTAGATATGTTAAGTGAACGTGATCTTACTACCATTGGATTTAATGTAATAACTGAGTTTAATCTAGATAAAGAATCTAGAGATCAATGGGAAAAGAGAGTAGAAACTGCAATGAAGTTAGCTCTTCAAGTTGCAGAAGCTAAATCATTCCCATGGACTAATGCATCAAACATTAAGTTCCCATTAGTAACTATTGCAGCATTACAGTTCCATAGTAGAGCTTATCCTGCTTTAGTACCTAGTCAAGATATTGTTAAAGTAGATTGTAACTATTCTACTTCATTACCTCCAGAAGAAATTAAACAATACGAAGATAAAAATAAACGTATTGAAAAACATATGTCTTACCAGTTATTGAAAGAAGATCAAAACTGGGAAAGTGAGATGGATAAAGTTCTTATCACAGTACCTATTGTAGGCTGTGCATTTAAGAAAACATATTGGGACTTCAATGAAGACCATCCAGTTTCAGAAAACATTTTAGCAAAAGACTTTGTTGTATCTTATTGGACAAAGAGTCTTAAAGATTGTAACAGACAATCCCATGTTCTTTACTTGTCAAAGAATGATGTTCTTTCAAGACAACGTAGAGGTATTTGGACAGAAGACTTTAATGCAAGAATACAACAACAAATTGTAGGAGATGACTTAGCAGATGCACAAGATAAGTCACAAGGTGTAAATCCACCTCAATCAGATCCTGCAACTCCTTTTGAATTTATTGAGCAACATCGTTGGGAAGATCTTGATGGTGATGGTTTTAAAGAACCATACATCATTACAGTTCATAAAGACACTAGAAAAGTAGTTCGTATTGTTGCTAACTATTTTGATAGTTCCATTAAACGAAATGCTAAGGGTGAGATACTAAGTATCAAACCTGAAAGCTACTTTACCAAATACTCATTTATTCCATCACCTGATGGTGGTTTCTATGATATTGGTTTTGGTATTCTTTTAGGACCTCTAAATGAATCTATCAATACAATTATTAATCAACTTGTTGATGCTGGTACCATGGCTAATACTGCTGGCGGGTTTCTCTCAAGAGGAATTAAAATCCGTGGCGGTAATTATAACTTTGCTCCTTTGGAGTGGAAGCATGTTGATTCTACTGGCGAAGATTTAGCAAAAGGTATTTATCCATTACCTGTTCGTGAACCAAGCAATGTATTATTCACATTATTAACAACACTTGTTAACTATGGTGAACGTATTGTAGGTTCTACAGACATTATGGTAGGTGAGAATGTAGGTCAAAATACTCCTGCAGAAACATCACGTACTATGGCAGAACAAGGTATGAAAGTATTTGCAGGTATCTTTAAACGTATTTACAGATCTCTTAATGAAGAGTTACGTAAAGTATATCGTTTAAATCAACTTTACTTACCTGAAGAATATAGATTTGGTGGTAATGCAGTTTTAGCATCTGACTATGAAAGCAATTCTACAGATCTAAGACCAGCTGCAGATCCACATGTAGTATCTGATGTTCAACGTATCATGCAAGCTGAAACATTAAAACAAACAGCTCTTATGGTACCTGGATTCAATACTTATAAAGTTATGTATAGATATCTTGAAGCACTTAAGATACCTAACATTGAAGAAGTTCTACCTGATCCTCAAGGTCCTAACGCTATCCAAAGCGGTCCAGATGTTAAGGTTCAAGTTGAACAAATTAAAGCCCAAGAACGTAAACTTTCACTTGAAACTAAGTTTAAACTTGGTGTCATGAAGTTACAACAAGAGGCAGAACTAAATAGAGCTAAGATACTTAAAATGGAAGCTGATGCGGCTAAAGCACTTGAGGAAGCAGGTGGTGTTAAAGCAGGTCATGATATTGCTATGTTGCAAACTCAATTGGGTGCTGCTAAAGCTCACCAAGAAGGTATTCTTAAATCTATTGAGATGATGATGAAAGCAACCGAGGGAGCAATAGAGTATGATAATAACGCAGCAGGAGTTCTTGGAATGGGTGGAACATCCAGTGACCAAGGCACTCAAGAAGGCTCTGCATAACGACAGAGAGTACATGAAAGAACAACTTGTCAGAGGTAACTCATCTGATGAGAATGAAGTAAGAGGTAGATGTAACGCAATTTTAGGTATCCTTAACGTAACATTTGAGGACCTAGTAGAAGGAGCAAGAGATGACGCAAAATACTAGTGGCATTCATCCAAAGGGTCACAGAGTTTTAATACTCCCAGATCCAGTGGAAGAAGTAACACAAAGTGGTATTATTTTGTCAGTCGGTGAAACTAGAGATAGGGAAAGACTAGCACAGCTAAAAGGTACTATTGTTGAAATTGGCGATAGTGCATGGTTAGACCAACCAAGCCCTTGGGCTAAAGTAGGTGACCATGTAATCTTTGGTAAGTACTCAGGCCTAATCTATGATGGAGCTGATGAAAAAGAATACCGAATCATTAATGATTTAGACGTTGTAGCAATAGTCGAATAAAGGAAAAAGTATGTCAGAAGAAAAACAAGTAGAGCAACAAGAAGCAAGTACTGAACAAGAAGTCCAACAATTAGATCCACAAGTCGAAAAAGAAGCGAGGCTTTTTGGATGGGTTCCTAAAGAGGAATTCAGAGGATCAGAATCTGATTGGGTAGATGCAGATGTATTTGTAAAACGTGGCAAAGAGATTAATCCAATTCTCCGTAAGAACAATGAACTTCTTATGAAGAAATTAGATGAAAAAGCCAAGGAAATTGACAGCATTAAGGCATCCGTTGAAGAGTTTAAGAAGTTCCAAAAGGAATCTTTTGAACGTAAGTCAGCTGAGTATGAAGTTCAAATAGCTCAGTTAAAGACTCAAAAACGGGAAGCAATTGCAGCAGGGGATGGCGATAAGGTAGTTGATATTGACGACCAAATCGATTCATTAAAAGAAGCTCAGAAAGAGGCTAAGAAGGAAGCTGAAAAGAAACCTGAACCAGCACCTAAAACTGAAGCTCAAGCAAGTGTACCTGATGATCCAGATTTACAAAGTTGGTTAGGTCGCAATCAATGGTTTGGACAAGACATTGAGATGACAGACGTAGCTAACGGATTAGGAGCATCTGTACGTAAGCAATTCCCTCACCTTACTGGTCGTGCTTTTTTAGATAAGCTTGATGAGAAAATTGTGGAGTACTTTCCTCAAAAAGTCTTAGGCAATAAAGCCAAGGGCAGCGCAGTAGATTCTACTGGTAGTGTTAGAGGAGGTACATCATCTGGTAAAAAGTCTTATGATAACTTACCTGATGACGCAAAACAAGCATGTGATCGATTCATTAAAAATGGATGGATTAAATCTAAACAAGAATACGTAGATAGTTACGACTGGAATTAAGGAGAACAATTATGGCAAAAGCATTAACAATTGAAGAGAAAAAAGAACAGGCACTTACTAGAACTGCTGCAGAACGTCCTTCACGTGAACGTGTTAGAAACGTTTTTAATGGTACTCAAGCTAAGTTAACTGTTAATCATCAAATCCCTGGATATGTACTACACATCTTTAATGATGAACCTGGTCGTATCCAAACCGCAATAGACGGAGGATGGGAGTTTGTATCTCCTGACGAAGTTGGCGGCGTAAAGGATAGTGTTACATCTGGTAATACAGATTTAGGAGAGAAGGTAAGATACCTCGTCGGTACAAGTGAGAAAGGTGATGGTCTTTATGCCTACTTGTTAAAAATTAAACAAGAATGGTGGGAAGAAGATCAAAGAGAGTTACAAAAACGAAATGATCGCGTAGATGATGCAATCCGTGGTGGTGTAAACGTTAAGGACGGTACAAGTTCTGATGGTTTCTATACTCCTAGGGGTGGTATTAACTACAAAACATAAACTTAATTTCTAAAAGGAAATAAAAATGGCTAACGCAAATACCCCTCGTGGACTTAGCCCAGTAGGAACAATTACTGGTGCTGCGTACAACGAACAGGGTCGCCTTTATGCTATCGCTAACGACGGTTCTAACACTTACGCTATTGGCGACGTTGTTAAAGTTGCAGGTTCTAGCGATGCAAATGGTGTACCTTACGTAACAAAAGCGCTTACTACTGATACACCAGTTGGTGTTATCGTAGGTATCCGCGTATCAGATCCAGGTGTATCTCTTGTAGGTACTACATTGGCTCTTAATACAATCTACTTGCCTCTTAATTCTGGCACTCGCTACGTTTACGTAGTGGATGATCCAGCAGTTATTTTCCAAGTAACAGGTGATGCTACAGGTGTAGCTGCTGCTGACGTATTCAAGAATGCTGGTTTAACTATTACAGCTAACCAAACAACTCTTGCTCAATCAGCTCCGCTATCAAACACAGTATTGAATGCTTCTTCATTCTTAGCTATTGCGTCTTCTGGCTCATTAGCTTTACCATTACAAATCATTGGCCTAGTTCAAGCAGTTAATAATGAACCTGGTGCCTATGCTCAAGCTTTGGTAAAATGGAACAAGCATCAATTCCTCAACCCAGTTGGCACGGCTTAATAAGGAGAATATAACATGGCTGGTATTATAACAACCGCTTCACATCCAAAGGCTCTATGGCCAGGGATCAAAGCATGGTGGGGTCAAGTCTATGACGAACATAAAGAAGAATATTCTCAATTGTTTGACAGTGACACATCCTCAATGAACTATGAAGAAGATGTTCAACTTACAGGTTTCGGTTTAGCTCCAGTTAAATCCGAAGGTTCTGGCGTTGCATACGATTCAGAAATTCAAGGTTTCACAACACGATACACACACATTGCTTATGCATTGGGTTATATCGTAACAAAAGAAGAGTTAGATGACAACTTGTATGAACAAGTATCACGTCGTAGATCTGCTGCATTAGCAATGTCTTTCCGTCAAACGAAAGAAAACGTTGGTGCTAACATCTACAACCGTGCATTTAATTCTACATACAAAGGTGGTGACGGTGTTGAACTATGTTCTACAGCACACCCTAACACATCTGGTGGTACATTTGCTAATGCTCCTACAGTTGCTGCTGACTTGTCAGAAGCTTCTTTAGAAGATGCATTGACAGCAATTATGGGTTTCCAAAATGACCGTGGTCTTTTGATCAATGTTATGCCAAGAAGCTTAGTTGTTGCACGTCAAAACTTCTGGAATGCTCATCGTATTCTTAAGTCAGCATATACACCATCAACAGCAAACAATGCAGTGAACGTTTTAGTAGCGACAAATGCTTTACCAGAAGGTATCGTAATGAACCACTACTTAACATCACCAAATGCATGGTTTGTTCGTACTAACATCCAAAACGGTCTTAAGTACTATAGCCGCGTTGGTATTCAATTCGATCAAGACAATGATTTTGATACAATGAATGCTAAGGCTAAAGGTTACGAAAGATATAGCTTTGGTTGGACAGATCCTAGAGCAATCTACGGTGTTAATGGTCCTTAATTAGGACTTAATTAAAGGTAGGAGGGGCTTAAAATGTCCCTCCAATCTTTACCTAAGGAGTTTATATGTCATACCCAATTCAAGAAAAAAAAGGTAAACGCCCACCTGTTAAGAAGGGCAAATAATTTATTGTTCTCTGATGACGCAGATTAAACTGCGTTGTTAAAACATAACAACGTCAAAGGAGATTTACATGTCAAACCCAACAAGATTTTCAAATGGTGTATCAACCAATGATGCACAATACTTATTTGGTAACTATCCGTTACCAGCTCCATTTAGTACAAGTGGTTCTACAACTACAGGCGTAGCAGAATATGCTAACGACTTCGTATCAACAGTTGCTGAGTATACAGTAACAGGTACATCATCTACACTTGCTTTAACAGCAGGTAATGGTGGTTTAGCTGTTCTTACTCCAGGTGGTACAACTACAGCTACAGCTGCATATAAAACAGCATCTAACGTAGCTTTTGTAGCAGGTAACCAAATGTGGTTCAGCACACGTTTTAAAGCTTCTGCTGTTTCAAGCACTAAATCATTTTATGTAGGTTTAAGAGCAGGTTCATCAGCTAATGATGGTCTTTGGTTCTCTAAAGCTGCTTCTTCAACATCAGTTAACTTAGTATCAGTTGTTGGTTCTACTACAACTACTTTAGTTACAGGCGTTGCAACAGCTGCTGCTGATACATACTTAGAACTTGGTTTCTACTACAATGGTACTGATTTATTAGTATTCTCAAATAACGTATTAGTTGCTAGAGTATCTGCACCTACTATTGGTTCTTCAGGTACAACATTAACAAACGCTAACTTAGGTCCAGTAATGCAAATTACACCTACAGCTACTGATACATTAACTGTTGATTACATCTTAGCATCCACAGAAGTTACACGATAATAGGAGGCTAACATGGCTAATGTAACCTCAGTTCAAACACTAGTTGATAGTGAACGTAATTTAGTTATCAAACTAGTTGGTATTTTAGATACAAGTAATGTGAGTTTAACTACATTAATTGATCCAGCACTTGTTGCTGCAGTTAATGCTTCAGGCTTAAATTCACAACAACCTACTAAAGTAGCAATTAAAAAGATTAACTATGACGTAGAAGATGGTTTAGCTGTTAACCTTTATTGGAATGCAACTACCGATGTACCTATCTGGAGATTTACAGGTAGAGGTTGTGTAAATGCAGAACAATTTGGTTTCTTACAAAACAATGCAGGTACCGGTGTAGATGGTAAAGTTTTGTATGATACAGATGGTTATTCATCAGGTACACTATCATTCAGTATGACTATTGAATGTATTAAACAGTGGAGTTAACATGGAAGAGATCATAGGTTTATTGTTCCACGCACGTAATGTTGCTCATAAGGAACATTTAAAAACTAAGAGTTATGCAGCGCATAAAGCTCTTGGTAACTTCTATGATGAAGTTATTGACTTAGCTGATGATCTTGCAGAAGCTTATCAAGGGGATGAAGGCATTATGGCAGACATCCCTTTGTTTGCTACTACACCCTTAGAGCCAATTGATGACTTCCTAGTAAAGCAAGTAAACATGATTGAGAAATTACGTCACTCTGCTTCATCTAGATCTGCTGTTCAAAATATCATTGATTCAATTATTGCTTTATATCTAAGTACTATTTATAAATTAAGAAACTTATCATGATAGCTTCTAATGCTAAAGTAAAACAAATGGAAATATCTGCTCGTATTGTTCGGGCAGATGGTTCTATTGAAGATCTTGGAACAATTCAATATTGGCATAAAAACCCAATTAAACGTTTATTATGGAGAATTAAAAAATGGCTACACTATTAGTCGATACTGGTAAGGCTATTGTAACAAATTACCTTGCTGGTGGTGCTGCTACACAACCTAAGTATGTTGGTTGGGGTACTGGTGCTGGTACAACATCTGCTACAGATACTACTCTTTTTTCAGAGACAGGATCTCGTACAACTGGTACAGCAACACAACAAACAACTACAACTACTAATGATACATATCAAGTAATTGGTACATTAACTGCTTCAGGTACTGTAACTATTACTAATGCAGGTTTGTTTGATGCTAATACATCTGGTAACTTATTTGTTAAAGGTGACTTTACAGGAATTGGTTTAACATCAGGTGATAGCATTCAGTTCACTTTTAAAACTCAATTTAGTTAATATGCTATGGCTCTTAATCAAAGGGCAGTTAACGAAGAGGTTGTAAATGGAGGACCAGTACAACGTAATGTAGTACTTGTTGCGTACATTTACGCCAATCAAGTTTATAGCTATATTAGTGGAGCTATCAATAGTTTCTTCTTAAATGCAAGAGCTGTTGATAGTGCCTCTACTCCTGATAGCTATGTAAACTCAAGTATAACAAAACAATTTAATAAAACTTTACTAGCTAGTTTAACAAGTATAGTAACTTTATTATCTTCTTTTGCTTATGGTAAAATATTATCTGTAGTATCTAGTACAAGCTCTGCTATTACAAAAGCTATTAGTACTACAAAAACTGTTACAAGTACAGTTACAGCTAGTGTTGTAAAACTTGTTAATAAGTTACTCTCTGATATAGAAGTTGTAGCTGCAGTTATATTAACAGCTACTAATAGACTCATTACTCTATTAACTTATTCATCATCTTCAGTTAGTATTACTAAAGGAGTATCAAAGATAATGCCTTTAGTAACATCATCCGTAATAGCTACTATTTTATATGTAAAGAGCTTTTTTAAGACTATTACAGCTTCAGTTAGTTCAACAGTTACTTTATTATCAGGTAGGTTCTATTATAGACTTTTATCTGTAGTTTCAAGTGTAACTGCTATATTAGAAAAAACTATGTCAAAAACCTTGACAATTTCTGTAAATTGTGTTATTATATTAAGTAAGCTTATTAATAAATATATTAATGCTACTTCTACAGTAATTGCAAGTTTACTTGCTAATGCAGTATCGTTTGTTAACTATCCCGTAGATAGACTAATTTATGCTGCTGATAGAATTAGACAAGTCACTGTTACCAAATTTAGAACAATATTTATTGATAAGGATCTGCTTTCATGAGTACCGATTTTTCGTACAAAATAACCACAGAAAATGAGCAGTTTACCTTTGACTTCTCCCCTATTATGGCATCATCTGAGACAATTAGCTCAGCATCCTGTACTATAGAAGTTAAAGAAGGAACTGATCCTAGCCCTAATTCTATTAAAGTAGGTAGTCCAAGTATTAGTGGACAACTAGTTTCTCAAAGAATTTCTGGTGGTTTAGATGGAGTGATCTATCGTATTGAAATGTCAGTTACTACATCTTTAACTAATGTCTATACAATTGTAGCAGATTTACCAGTATTAGCTCCTCTTAACGTTTAGGAGACTTCCTTGAGTTACATACCTAGATATGACAAGGGAGACTGGATAGCAGACTGTGATGTCTGTGGTCGTAAATATAAAGCCTCTCAGTTAACACAACGCTGGGATGGTTTAATGTGTTGTGATGATGATTGGGAAATACGTCAACCACAAGACTTTGTAAGAGGTGTTCCTGATACGCAGATAGCTCCATGGTTAAGACCAGAACCTGCTGATCAGTTTATAACATTTGCTTTTGTAGCACCTCCAGTACTTATTCCAGTAACCGAGACAGTAACAATAACGACTTTGATTTTCCCTAGTCATACCAAATCAACAACGGCTATTAATGGCTCAGCTTTAAATACAAAAACTTTAGGATAAAACTATGGCAACTATTTTATTTACCAATAACGCAGCAACGGTACTATCTGCTGGTATCTTAGCAGGAGATCTTTCTCTAACAGTTACCGCAGGGACAGGTGCTTTGTTTCCTAGCCCTACAGCTGGTCAATACTTTTACTGTACTCTTTCTAATACATCAGGTTCAGTTATTGAAATTGTTAAAGTAACTGCAAGATCAACAGATACATTTACAATTGTACGTGCTCAAGATAATACTACTGCATCAGCATTCTCTGCTGGTGATAAAGTAGAACTTAGAGTTACTGCAGCAGATCTTGAAAACTTTGGTCAATTAAACTCTACTAATACTTGGGCACAAGCTCAAACATTTAGTGGTAACAATGTATTTAATGGTACTGGTGCATTTAATAATAAACAAACCTTTTCAGGTTCTACATCAGCATTAGCCACGGCATTTACTAATGCTACAGAAGTAGCTACAGTATCAGCTACTGCTGCTACAGGTACTATTAACTATGATGTAACTACACAATCAGTATTATACTATACAACAAATGCTTCAGCTAACTGGACAGTAAACTTTAGAGGTAATGGTACAACTTCTTTAAATACTTTAATGTCTACTGGTGAAGCACTTACAGTCGTATTCCTAGTATCACAAGGTGCTACAGCATACTATAACAATGCAGTTACTATTGACGGTAACTCTGTTACACCTAAATATCAAGGTGGTACAGCATGGTCAAGTGGTAATGCTTCAGGTATAGATGCTTACTCTTATACTATCGTTAAAACAGGTTCAGCCACATTCACAGTATTTGCAGCTCAAACTCAATTTAAGTAGGAATTAACAATGTCATTATTGTCAAGACTAGCCGTACAAGCAGCAAGAGCTTATGGTATTCTATCGTCCGCAGATAAAACAAAAGTAGCAGCATCTTATCTTGTTGTTGCTGGTGGTGGCGGAGGTGGTTCAGGTGGAGGTTCAGGTGGTGGTGGAGGTGCTGGCGGTCTTTTAACATCTACATTTACACTATCTACACTAAATACATATTCTATTGCTGTAGGTTCAGGTGGTGCAGGTGCGGTAAATACTACATCTATTGCATCAAGCGGAACTAGCTCATCTATTTCAGGAACAGGCTTAAGCACAGTAACAACTGTAGGCGGTGGTGGTGGTGCATCTGATGACGTAAATTTCCCACAAAATACAGGTGGCAATGGTGGTTCTGGCGGTGGCGGTGGCGGCGGTGGAACAGGTGGTTCTACAGGTGGTACAGGCACAGCAGGTCAAGGTAATAATGGTGGATATTCAACTGCTGGTGGAAGTAGAGGAGGCGGTGGTGGTGGTGGTTCAGGTTCAGCAGGTTCTATTGCAACTAATGCAAATGGTGCAAATGGTGGTTCAGGAACTGCATCTTCTATTAGTGGCTCATCTGTAACATACGCAGGCGGTGGTGGAGGCGGAACTCAAACAGGTACTGCTGGAACTGCAACTGGTGGAGGTGGTGCTGGCTCTGTTGGCAATACATCAGCTACTGCTGGTACTGCTAATACAGGCGGTGGTGGCGGTGGTAGAGGTTTTGCTAGTGGTGGTGCTGCAGGCGGTTCAGGCATAGTCATTATATCTTACGCATCTGCTACACCTAAATTTGTAGGTGGCACTCTTACTACTTCAGGTGGTAACCAAATACATACATTCACATCTTCAGGCACATTAAGCCCTCTTACACCTGTAACAGCTAGTTATTTAGTAGTAGCTGGTGGTGGTGGTAGTGCTAGACAATTAGGTGGATATGCTGGTAATGGTGGCGGTGGTGCTGGTGGTTTACTATCAGGCTCTACAACTCTTTATTCAGGTGCAACTTATGTAGTTACTGTAGGTGCTGGTGGAGCAGGAGGCACATCTTCAGGTGTAGCACCAAGTGGTAGCAACTCTGTATTATCAGGAACAGGATTAACAACATTAACTTCTACAGGTGGAGGTGGAGGCGGTGGCTCTACAGGCACAGGCGCTAACGGCGGTTCAGGTGGCGGTGGTAGCGGTGAATCACCTAGAACAGCAGGAACAGGCACAGCAGGACAAGGTAATAACGGTGGAGCTGGTGTAAACGGTGGCGGTGGTGGTGGCGGCGCAGGAGCTGCAGGTTCAGTAGCCGTTACAATAACAGGCGGTGCAGGTGGTATAGGTGTTCAATCATCTATCACAGGAACAGCTACATACTATGCTGGTGGTGGTGGTGGCGGTGCTTACTCTTCAGGAAGTGCTGGCACAGGAGGTCAAGGTGGTGGCGGTAACGGAGGAGCTGGAGCAAGTAATACAGGAAATACTCCTGGCACTCAAAACACAGGTGGTGGTGCAGGTGGAACAGCAGGTGATCCATTAGGAGCAACCAATGGTCAGTCAGGCGGTTCAGGTATTGTTATCATCTCATACACTGGCTCACAATTATTTAACGGTGGTCTAGTCACATCATCAGGTGGTAATACTATCCACACATTTACAGCTACAGGTGCTTTAACACCACTTACTAATAATCTAAACAATTCTTTAAGGTTTAGAAGAAGTAATAATGCTTACTTGTCAAGAACTCCTACAGTTGCTGGAAACCAAAAAACTTGGACATATTCTGCATGGGTTAAAAGAGGTTTATTAGGTAGTATTCAAGATATTTGGCACGCAAATGGACCAAGCACAACTGAAAACGACTACTTTGCTTTTGATAGTGATACTTTACAATTTAGAATTAAAAATAGTAATTCTGTAGTTTGTGAGTTAATTACAACACAAGTATTTAGAGACCCTTCAGCTTGGTATCACATTGTAGCTGTATGGGACTCAACACAAGCAACTGCAGCTAATAGAGTAAAATTGTATGTAAATGGAAACCAAATAACAGCGTTTTCTACTGCTACATATCCATCACAAAATACTAATACAAACTCTTACAATAGCACTGTTTTACATACTATTGGCACTCAATGGTATAACTCAACATTAAGTAATTATCTTGACGGTTACATGACTGACATTAACTTCATTGACGGTCAAGCACTAGAACCATATTACTTTGGTAACAATGACACTAACGGTGTATGGAAACCAATTAAATACACAGGCACATACGGAACTAACGGTTTCTACCTAACATTTGGTAATACAACATCTACCACAACACTAGGTAATGATAGTTCAGGTAACGGTAATAACTGGACAACTAACAACATTAGCTTAACAGCAGGCACAACTTATGATGCTATGACTGATGTCCCTACTAATACAAGTGCGACTGTAGCTAATTATTGCACATTAAATCCATTAGAATCTTTTACAAGTCCAGTTCCACAACAAGCAAATTTATATTTTAATGGAGCAGATTATAGTCAAATAAAAGGAACATTTTGGGTATCAACAGGTAAATGGTATTTTGAATGGGTAAGTATTAGCGGTAGTTTACCAGCTTATGTTGGTGTATCTAATGCAAGTATTACATCCAATACAAATGTTACTACTAGTGGTATATCATGGTATGGGCATAGTAATTCTTATTATAAAAACTTTACAGGTACATCACTTGTTAGTGTTAGCGCTATAAGTATTGGTGATATTATTGGAGTTGCTTTTGATTGTGATGCTGGAACAGTTGCATATTATAAAAATAATACATTAGTCCATACTGATACAACATTAACTCCAAATCAGTTAGTTGCACCTACTTTGATTGCTACTTTTAGTGGTGGAGGTTGGTCACCTGCTGCATTTAACTTCGGACAACGCCCATTTGCTTACACACCTCCTACAGGCTTTGTAGCACTAAACACATTTAACCTACCTACCCCAACTATATTACAGGGTAATAAGTATATGGATGCAACGCTATGGACAGGTAATGGTTCACTTTCTAGAACAATTACTAATGCAGCATTATTTAAACCTGATTTAATTTGGAATAAAGATAGAACAACTGCTTATAGCCATAGAATTGTGGATTCTGTTCGTGGCGTTAGAAAAGAACTATATTCAAATACTACAGACCAAGAATTAGACCAATGGTCAACTTATGGTTCAGTTAATAGTTTTGATTCTAATGGATTTACTCTTACAACTGGAGGAACTGCTGGAAACTTTATTTCTAATTTAAATGGTGATGCACAAGTAGCATGGCAATGGCAAGCTGGTCAAGGCTCAACATCATCTAACACTTCAGGCTCTATTACATCTACTGTATCTGTAAACACAACTGCTGGGTTTAGTATTGTAACTTACACAGGTAATAATACAGCTTCTACTGTTGGTCATGGTTTAGGCGTAGGCCCTAAAATGATAATTGTTAAATCAAGAAGTGCAACTAACCCTTGGCCTATATATCATGCAGATTTAGGTGTTCAAAGATACATATTTTTAAATGCAACAGATGCAGCCTATAATAATCTTGCAAATTATTGGGGTTCAACTGCTCCAAGTTCAACCACATTTGGTATTGGTGCTTATGGCGGTATTAATGCTAATGCAGCAACCTATGTAGCTTATTGCTGGGCAGAAATAGCAGGCTTCAGTCGTTTTGGTTCTTACACAGGTAATGGTAGTGCTGATGGTCCGTTTGTAGCGACTAATTTTGCTCCTAAATTTGTTATGATTAAAAGAACAGACGCAGCCAATGATTGGAACATGTATGACAGTAGAATTGGTGCATATAATGTCATAACTGATTTATTAAAAGCTAATACATCTGCTGCACAAACAAATTATTACACTTATGGAATTGACTTTTTAAGTAATGGCTTTAAATTAAGAGAAACTGATACAGGTCAAAACGCTTCAGGCGGCACATATATATTTATGGCATTTGCAAGCAATCCGTTTAAGAGTTCTAACGCACGCTGATGGGTAAACTTATAGACATGATAGGTAAGAAGTTTAATAGACTTACTATTGTTTCTAGGGCTGCTAATGAAGATACTAGAGCAGCGTGGAATTGTGTATGTGAATGTGGAAATACCATAACTCTTAATGGAAAACAAATAAGAAGTGGTCATACCAAGTCATGTGGATGCTATCGTAAAGAAGTAACATCTAGTCAAGGTGCAAAAAACAAACATACTTTTGAATATGTCAAAGCCAAGATAAAAGAAAATGGTTATGAACTATTGTCTGAATACAAAGGAATACTTAAACAAGGCAAATTTAGATGTTTATGTTGTAACCTTGAATTTACAAGACGTATAGAAACATCTTTATATAATACATATGGATGCCCTAGCTGTTCTAAATTAAACAATGGTTTTATGCAAGCAGATACATTTGAAAGAAAGCCACATTTGAAAGAATTAGATTCTCGTTTATATCTTATGGAGTTTGATAATGGTATAGAACACTTTTGGAAACTAGGTATAACAAGACAAAAATTACATGATAGAATTAGAAAGATACCTTATAAACTAGTATCTATTCAAACTATTAGTGGTAAATTGTATGAAATATACAAAGCAGAAAAGATGTTAAAGCAACAGAATAAACAAAACAGATATAGACCTAAAATATCTTTTGCTGGTCATACTGAATGTTTTTCTAAATTAATTAATATAGGATGGAATTAAATATGGCACATTTTTGTCAGTTAAACGAAGAAAACATAGTAACACAAGTCATTGTAGTTGCTAACCAAGACACAGCAGACCAAGATGGTGTAGAGAACGAAGCAATAGGTATTGCTTTCTGCACTAATCTACTTGGTGGTAATTGGAAACAAACATCTTACAACGGAAACATCCGTAAGAACTATGCAGGTATTGGTTATAAGTATGATGCAGATTTAGATGCTTTCGTTCCTCCACAACCATTTGCTTCATGGACATTAAACACAGAAACAGCACAATGGGAAGCTCCTACTCCATATCCTAATGATGATAAAAGATATACATGGGATGAAGAAACTTTAACTTGGGATTTAATTCCAGAGGTTGAATAATGTCTATTTTAAAGAAACTATTTGGTATAGAAGATAAACCATCTCAAGATACTATTGTAGAATCTGAGACAGTGGTAGAAACTAAAGTAGTTCCTAAAGAAGAAGTAGGTGTTCCTGCTGATGGTGATCAAGTAGTAAGAGGAGAGTAACGTGGACCCAGTAACTATACTAGCAGCTTTAGGGCCATTAGCAGTAGATTTAGGCAAATCACTTATAAACAGATTTGTAGCACCTGATCAGTTTAAACCTGCTACCATAGAACAATATGCTAAAATGAAACAGATTGACCTAGAGTTCTTTAAGGTCATGAATGAAGCAGGATCAGGTAATGCATCATACCCTTGGGTAGAAGCTATTGTAAGACTCATGAGACCAGGTATTGGTTTAATTGTATTAATTACATGGGCATATATGCACATACAAGGTATTGCAACACTTGAAGTAGATAACTTTGCTAGTGCAGTTGGTTTCTATTTGTTTGGTGAAAGAAGTTTATTTTACATTAAAAAGAAATGAAACTTACACCTAATTTTAGTTTAGAAGAAT
>Ga0315900_10002728_pt1 | contig 26563 bp, 8 predicted proteins | sample LakEriMetagenome_FD_203521 | JGI IMG/M metagenome (GOLD analysis project Ga0315900, IMG submission 203521) | Freshwater fungal communities from buoy surface, Lake Erie, Ohio, United States - Buoy 12 MA114 | ecosystem: Environmental > Aquatic > Freshwater > Lake > Lake biofilm | place: USA: Lake...
TGTACCTCGATGTTTCCTAATGAACCACCAACTACTTCAATCGATGCGTCGTTATTGTTTGCGATTGTATCTGCGTTGAACGTAAAGTTTCCAGTGTTAGCATTGCCACCACCACCTACGTTTTCAACGTCACCAGCTCGCATCTTAGGACGGTAAGGAATCTGTGTCCAGTTAGCACTATTGAATGACACAAACGGAGTAGGAGTTGTAGTAGCCCACATGTCGGCTGCTTCAACACGAGTCTTGTCAGCAGCCGCAAATGTACCGACACTTTCTACATCGACCTCTTCAATTCGGCCATCATCTAGTTCATCTACTGAGTAAGTAGCGGCCACATATACCCCACTTGGTGCTGTACCTGTTAATGCCAAATATCGACTGTTGTCAATAACTGTAATAGCATTAGCATCACTGCCAAACGTATCTGGATTGTTGCCCCCAATAGTATTAAGGCGTTCTACTTCTTCAACAAAGTAGTCGGCAGCCTGAGTAACGCCAGGAATAACAACGCCAGTTGTACCTGCTTGTAAATTTACGCCGCCTAGTGTTAGGTCAGCGCCTTGAATTGCGAAAGGTTTGATTGTCATTTCTAGTTATTCCTTAATCTGCTGTTGTAATTTCTGTTGCGAATATTCTGACACTTACAGCAATGGCGGTAGTAGCACACAGTACTTCTACTCTGCTGGTCAGTGCGTTCCAGTTTGCTGTAAATGTTGCTAATGGTGCTACACTGGTATGCACGACACCATACACACTTGCGGCTATGGCATCAGCTCTAAAACTTTTGGCTATGATCATTTCACATGCTTGTGTGTCATACGGGTCGCCAGGCGCACTGCCTTCGACTTGTATTAACAATTTTATAGTCTGTTGGTTGGGTGCCGACCCTGTGTAAACCACAGTACTGGCGTTGCCTGGACATGAAACTGTACTAGTATCTCTTTGTAAGGCACTGTTGGGGTAAGATAATTCGCCGCTGGCGTTAAATGTCCATGTACTTGAAGATCCTGCTGCACCTGCAACCAATTCAAGACTAGTGTTATTAGGATCAACAGATATAGATGCACGAGCGTTGACTATTTTTACTGATACCACATCGATGTCATTAAGAATTACGTCACGCTCTGCAATTAAAGTTGACAGTTCCCCTTGATACCCTGCTAGTTGAGTTTGCAATGGTCCGATTGCTGCTAGAGCAGAGGCATACTGGGGATTACTTGGTCCTGAATTTATTATGGATTGAAAGTTACTAATTTGACCTTGTAAAGAACTAATTTGACTTTGTTTATTCTGGATTTGAGAAAGTTTTAAGCCAAGTTGAATCTGTAGAGAGTCTAAAGTTTCACCAAGTCCAGATGTATCGCCCAATATAGAAAGAGGGCTGCTGATGACGCCGGTATAAGCAGTAGTTTGCTCTGTTCCATCTTGGAATATAATTTTGTTTCTGATACCTAATGTACTGCTACCTTGGAGTATAACATCTCCATAAAATGCTGTACCGCTCATTTCTATTGTGTTTGTCAATGTGTCAACAGCAGTACCTGTGGGCGGGAATGCTTGCGACATATCTCCAAGCTGTCCCATTTTAATGGATGCACGGTAAGGCGACCATTCACCGCCAGCAATTAGTTCAATTCTCCCTTGACTAGTGTATCCTAGCCCGTTGACAAAATCTCCTAAATTATTTGCAATGATACTTATTTTATTTGCACGGGGTACTTCTACTCCTATATTGTCTGTATTAGGGTCAGCTGGGCCTGTAATTTTAATATAAGACTTAAAATCAAAGTTACCAAGACTTATACTATGTGTGCCGATTCTTGATATCAATTGATCCTGGGTGCCAGTTGATCCTAATATCATTGTTGGGGCTATAAGTGCGTTGCCGTCATTTTCAGCATTTGTAAATTGCCACTTTTGTTGCTGGTCTGTTCCCCATTTTGTGTAAATGTCTACACTAAGCTCTTTAACATCAATTTCAGAGCCGCCGGTGCCGTCGCCGTCTAATCCATAATTGTAGATATAAATTGGCTTCTTAGTCGCATCTCCTCGGATGTTAAGACCGGTATCAACATTTGATTGATTATCACGTTGAAAGATTGTCGAAGCAGCTTCTGTTGTATATACTCTGCTGATTACTCCGGCAAATTCTACAATATCATCGGTGTTTAATGTTTGGTCGAACTGATTAACACTTACAACACCACCATTGTCTATTTCAAGTCCAGCACCTATCTTGATACCACCAAGCACACTTCCAGTTGCCTTGGGCAAAGAATATGCACCAGCATCTGCACTTAGTACACCGTTAGCGTCAATACTCAATCTATCACCAACTTTAATACCACCTAAAATTGTTTGACTTGCTTTTGGAAGTTCGTATAGTGGAACGCTGGCAATTCCATCTTCATTAATGTTAATCCCTGTTCCTATGCGGATGCCGCCAATTTCGCCAGCTGTTGCTGTTTTAGTTGTTACAAGAACTTCCCCTGCTGGACTGCTTACAATTATACCGTTTCCAGCTAAAACTTTAGAAACAAGACTTAGCGGTGCGCCGGATTCGCCGCCCAATGCGTTGTATAGTTCTGTAAAATTACTGTTTATTGCTTGGGCGCCGGCTCTGAGCGAATCGCCCGAGGCGTCATTCGCTGTAATACCCGCATAAATTACTTTTTTTGCCATGTTTTATTCCTGATCGAATGTTATCGATTCGCTGTCAAACGTTCCTGTAATGCTGTCAAAGCTAGATGGAGTTCCTGCCTTGTTCTCATATTTACCAATATTCGTATACCAAATGCCCGGAGCAGCTTTTAAGAAACGTGCAATTTTACTGTCATCTTCTAGTATGTTTGTAGTAGAATCCCATGCTGTTCCTGTGCGTTTAACCACGGTTACCCTTGTTCCAAACTTTAACTTGTGTGTTAATTGTAATTGATTGCTAGTACCATCTACTGTAAATTCTGCAGCTAGTTCAATATCGCCTTCAGGACTTTCGGGAGCATTATCTACGTTATGCACTTTATAAGGTTTCTTTTTCAAACGAATATTACCTACAAAGAACGTCCAGTTAGCATTGTCTGTTTTAAAGATAGCAGAACTAGTATGAGCAGTTATACAACGGAATGTATAACTTCCAACTTCAACAATGTCATCAATTTTATATTCAACATTTGAAGTCCAAGGAATAGAACTATATCCTCCAACAAATACTTCAATGTCTGATGGCCACGATGTTTTTATTCCAGTAGTTGCATTAGTTTCTTCATATAACGCAGGAGCAAATGTTAAAGGAACAATATTAGTACCGTCCGATTTAACTTGTTCTACTATTGATTTTTCAACGTAAGGAATCGTTTCGCTTGCGCCAATGTCTTGTACAAAACTACCTGATTTATGTACACGGCTCACTCCAGTTCCCAGTGTGCCTCGACGTAATTGTCCTAACAAATAAGTTGTAGTAGATCCTACTATCTTTGGCTCAAGAGTAAAGAATTCGATACGTTCTCCACGAATTTCAATAATTCCTGGCTTATTATTAGCAATACTAGGAGTGTCAAACGTACTTGCATCTTCAACTTCAATATAGGTATCTAAATATTTCAAGTCTTTTACTAAAACTGTTCTCTTGTTAGCATTTAATCGCTTAAAGTGTGTTCTGTTTAGCATGTCTTTAAACTGCATATAAGAAACACCAGAATTTAATACACGACTGCCATATGTGATAATTGTAAATTCATCTGCTGGGTCTGGGTAGAACGCTAGTTTAATACTTGTGCGATCCTCATTCAATTTAAAATCGGCGCTTGGTGTCAACAATAAACCATTCTTAATAACCCATACGTAGTTGTCATCTATAACAGTTCTGTCTAGTTGTATTACTCCGCCTGCTACTCCTTTATAATTGTAAAATTCTGGAGTGTCAGGAGTTAATTCAAAGTTTGAAGTAACATTAACACCTGTTCGCTGTATATCTAAAATGTCATGTTTGTAAGAACTTACAACTTCAATTGAATCAGTTGAATTATAATTTTTAACAAAATGTATCTGTGCAGGAATAGTTCCTGACGGAGGATTATAAGCATATTCTTGATCTTGTTTAATACTAATAATCAATTCTTGATTTAGATATTTTTTACGAACAAGTTGAGTAATTTTTATATTAATGCCGCTTAACTCAACAATATAATCTATACTTTGTGTTAATAATACGCCGCCAGCATAAACAAAAATGTCATTAGCAGACAATGAATACGGAAGGAATTTAACAGAGTCGATTGCATAATTAACTTTATTACCTGTAATTGTATAGTAACTGTTGTTTGGTCCTTTTAAGAATTTATTATTAACTCTTACTAACATGTTAGATTCAGCAGGCAATTTATCACCTACAATATATTCTAAGTTATAAATGTTAGATCCGGTTCCTTGAATACGTTCAGTTTGTGTAATTGAATATGTTTGTTCTGTACCACTAACAATTACATAATTAATTATTGCGCCAGCTGATGGCGGAACACTAAAGTATAAACCTATTCGATTTGCACTTTCGTAACTGGCATCAGTTTTAAACAATGCAGGTGTTCCAGGTTCGGCAGGTTGTCCGTCAACATAAACTAAAAAGTTAACATCTTCTACCCAAGCTGCTTTAGTTACAAATTCAACTTGTGATCCATCACCAACAAAATAATCTAAATCTAAAATGTTTGAGCCGTTAAATCCAAAACTGAATATTGAAATTAATTCACCAGCTGCTGGCGCAGAGACAAATTTAATTAAACTGTCACCATAATTAATCGTATAGTCTTCGGTGATATTTTTAATTGTTGAAGTGGATGATAGCACATCAGTTAACGGATCTCTTAACCCGTTGGTAAACTTAACAATAACTGCTGTAGGACTATTAGGTTGCTGAGACATTTCAAAATCTGTTTGAACTCCATTAGCAACATAACTGTCAACACGAATGTTTGCAGACCCTGTGTTAGGCCTATCGTAAACTTTAATTGCAACAGCATCGACTACTTGTCCTGGAACAACTTCTTCTGTTGCTGGACTGCTTGTTGGTGTAACAAATCCGTCACCATCAACTAAAATATCATCAGCTGCGATACCAGTTGCACTACTTAATGAATTTCCTAAAAATTCTCCACCACTTAATGCAGTATCATAATCCTGTTCTTGGGGCATTACTGAACCGTCGCTGCCAGCTCGACGCCATATAAATTGATCGCCATCGGCAACTGTAAATGTTCCTGGAATACTAAACGTCTTATAGGTTGGGTTTAATACACTGTCTGGAATTCCGTTAGAAATAATAGTTTGCATAATTGCAGTATCATTTGCCAACGGTGGTAAATTATTAAGGACTGCTGTTGCAGCATTAATTTGTGTTTGTTTAGCGGATCTTGCTGAAGAATTAGTAACAATATTTGAATTTATTGTTGCAAGATTATTTTCAGCAGCACTAATCAGTGCCTGTGTTGCAGGAATACTTCCTGGTCCAGGATTTACAAGTAGATTAATTTCACTAACTGTTGGCGCATATAAAGGATCTCCAGGATCTAAACCGTCTAATATAATTAGTTGTGCATTTAAATTTGCTTGTTTAGATACCAATTGTGCATTGTATGTTTCTAAATCTGCTTCTACAGAGTTTTTACTATTAACTAATACATTTCTTTGCGAAACTAAAACTTGAAGTTGATTTTCTAAAATGTTTAAAGCCGCAAGTGCTGCGCCGGTGCTTGTAAAATTAGGATCGTCTAAACGAACAGGATTAAAATAGGCTGTGATATCAAGAATTGCTCCGTTAGGAATTGGATCTTGTAAAAATAAAGTTCCGTTTGGATTAATTGTACAATCTACAGGGTCTACTAGTGTTTTAGAAAAAGTAACTTCAACTGTTGGTTGGATATCTTTAAATAAAATTTGGTCTATTTCAATCTGTGTTGCATTGATAATTCTTTTTACTTTAGTATTGTATGCAAAAGAATCAACAGTTTCGTAAGTTGCTGAGCCTGTGGCCGTTGTTAACGGAATAGGTGTTGCTGCAAATCCTACTGTAATTTGATTTGAACAACTAACTAGTCCGCTAAGTGGACTGGTAACAGAAATATTTCCAACTGTCCCTGACTTATAAGTGAACGTTGTTGGATTCATAACTGTAATAGATTTATTCACATCAGCGTCAAGTGCTGTAGATGTTGCTGACATGCTTACAGATTGTGCTGTTGCTAATCCATGTTGAACAGAAGTAATAACAGTTGCAGTTGCAGATAATGTAATAACCAAATCGTTAGTAATATCAATCCCGCCAAATACTGAACCCAATACTCTAATTTTAGTTCCGTCAGTATAACCAGTTCCTGGCACAGTAATAGCAACTGTGGTATTAGATGGTGTAAATGATGTAACTCCTGTAGTTTTAGTAACAGTAACTCTCATTCCAGAACCAGTACCTGATTCTATAACGGTTTCTTGATTAGCGTATGTTTTAGCAACAACAGTAAAACTTGTGTCAGCAGGTGTTGTTTGAGTGTTATTAACTGTATATGTTCCAGTTAATCCAGAACCAGACAACAATCCAGTAATTCGTGTATTTGCAAGTACATCATCTCCAATGATAACAGAATTTACTCCAACAGTTCCTACATTGACTGATGTAATTGTCAACGTTGTTCCAGTAATTGATCCAACAAACACGCAGATATCGTCGGATGCTGTTCCATTTACCAATACATTAACTGAACGAGATACGGATAACACTGGAATAGTATTTGCATACGGTTTTGTTAAAAGATAATATTCAGATGCTGAAGATAATCCTCCAAACATTTGTCCTTTGAATTTAATTTTTTCACCAATTGTTAATCCTTCTATAGTATTAACAGTAATAAGACTACCAACTGAACTAGTAGCTGTTACATTTCCAACTGGGCGATAACTAGTAACAACATTGTCTATTTCAACATCTGTAGTATTTGTTAAAGTTAAAATATTGCTTCCTGACACATTCCCGGTTCCTGCAACCTTAGTCACTGTAACTGTTGCTGTTGGAGGATATACGTCATTTACATTAAAATTATAAATTAATGTGAAACCATCTCCAGTATACGTGTCGTTGTTTTTACCAACATAGTAAACGTTCATTGGTGTGCCTGCAGCAGGTACGTAAGGTAGCGTAAACGAATGTGTATTTGCAGCAACTGTTACAACATAGTCGTCAAATGCACTATCAAAACTTGCCCACTTATCTGTATAATAAGGAACACTTCCCCAGCCTGAAGAAATATCAAAGTTCAAACCGTGTATGTTCACGCCGCCGTAATCGACACCAGTCATCAGCTGAGCTAAATCTTTACCTAGCTCTCCAGATGTTGGATTATAATAATATTGAATGCGATCTGCTGCATTTAACAGTGACCAGTCTTTAATATACGTAACTGTTACAACATAACCTTTCTTAGGTGCTACATCAAATGTAATTTTTCCAGTATAGCTAGTGTACCCTTTACTTGTAGATTTAGTTATTTCTAATTTATAAGTTGAGCGCAATACTTCTACTTGTTTTCCAGGTTCGCCCATTAGAACAGTTGATTGTCCAATACGAACATCAGGTGCCCACTTTAGAGGAAATTGTAAGCGAGATCCTGAAACTACATTATTTCCAGAAAACGTTTCTGTTGCTTGAAGATTAGTAATAAAATATTTTTGTGTTATCCTGTCAAATTTTACTTTGATTAAGTTGCTTCGCACAACGCCGTTTCCTATTTTCGCAGAAACTCTTGCAGGAGTGCCGCCGTCAACTAATCCACCATCAATTATTATCGTTGGAGTACTTAGATAGCCTGATCCAGCTGTTAACAACACTACACGATTAATTTTGCCGTTAGTAAAAAATGCTCTAGCAGTTGCGCCTGAACCGGTATTACTAATAATACGAACTGTTGGTTCTGCTCTATATCCTGAGCCGCCGTCAACAATATCTAAAGAAACAATTGAATATCCTAAATTATCGTACCAATGGCGCCATGGATATGATAAAATTTGATTATTATCTGATTGAATTGACCCATCGACGATATTTGTTGCAATAGGTAACAGTTCACCATTTTCATAGACAGGAGGTAAATCAAAGTCTGACGTTGACAGTTGATTTGTATCTAGCTTAGAGTAAGAACTTACGTATTCACGAATTTTTGTTCGGTATGGTTTAACTTCGTCTATGTAATCTTCAAAATTTTCTAAATTATCACTATTATATGTTACTTTTTGTTTCAATTCGCCAACACTATGTTGTGCTTTAACAAAACTTGTTTTAAAAATCCAGTCAATATAATTTTGTTCACTGTATGCATAACGAACTGAATTAAAGAATAAGTTTAGGTATACTTCTTTCATATCGTCAACAAGAATATTATTTTTAAGAGTTTCTAAAATAATACGTAATTCAGTTGATGCCGAATTGTCAAATATGCCAGAGTCATACAACGACCCGTCAAATCCAAACTCACTATTTGAAAAACGATATAGTTCAGAAATAAACTGAATTGTTCCTTTTTCTTTACCGACAACTTTATAACTTTGTGTCCAGTCAATACTAGAAGAAATTGCATATTTTTCTAATAACAACCAAGTTCTTGTTGTTGTTATACGAACTTTAACAGTTTGTCCTATGTTACATTCTAAGCCTTGCAAATCTGAAATAGAAGAAACAGAATGGTCTATTGAAGTAAATTGATTATATCCCGTTGCATACCAATCTACGTAATTCCAATATTTTCTTACATCGTATGATTGACTGCGGACACGAGACCAAACTTGTGTAGAAGGCTCGTAAGCATAAATGCTCCAGTTTCCGTTTGCAGCAGAATCAAAGTGAACTAGCACACTATAATTTCTTAACGTCACTAATGTATTAGATGTATATCCATAACCTTCGGATATAATTTCTGCACCAGTGACTTGTCCTTTTACATCAATAACTGTACGTACTATTGCACCTGTGCCTGATCCAGTAATTGTAAAATATGGAGCAATCAAGTAGCCGCGACCTCTGTTGATAATATCAATTCCGGTGATGCGGCCGTTAGTAATTATAGGAGTAAACTGAGGTTTTTCGTAATTACCAATATTTGAAAATCTCAACTCTGCTTCAGAATCAATTGCTGAATCGTATAATCCAGTTATAGTGCTTGGCTCAGTTTCATATAATTCAAGTTTAGAAATATCTGAATTTTCAACAACTAATTCTTGAATCAATGCAGTATTAACATGTTCAATAAATTGCTTTAGTGCTTCAAAACGATTAATGAACATTCCCTGACGTGGGCGATTTTCTACTCCGTATTTTAATTTAGGAGGCAATAACGGATCTGGAACTAGACGTCCTTGGCTATCTTTTCCGCACAAACTATCAAACCACTTCTGTTCAATTGCCAATGGAAGAGTCGTATCTGCGCTGTTATTAATAATTTTCCATTGACTATGGATATTTTTATCTGTCGTAGGACTTGTCCAATATTCGATGCTTAACACTACCTCCTTATCTTGTAATAAAGGTTGTACGTTGACAAGACTAAACGAATTAGAACTAGTTAATGCAATGTATTTGTATCCATAACCTCTTGGATTTTCAATCAGCGTTGAGACATCACTAGCAGACATTGTTCTACCAGAAACATTTGGAATTGTTTTTTTATTTTTAACCCAGAAGTAATATGTGTTTTTAAAACTCTTAGCTATAGTATCATATTTTCGTACAAGTGCATATACGTCATTTCCATACAAACTTGTACCACTGATGCCAGCTGTAATTCCTTCCTCGGTATCGGCTAAACCATTCCATTTTTCTGGAGTGTACTTTGTTTCAACCCATTCATAAATGTCAATACTTGCTCCTGGGAATATTGTATTCCATGTACTGTTTCGATAAACTAAATCAGTATCATGACTATCGTAGAACTTGGCTGTTCTTAAATCCCACCATAATGTTCCAACTTGCGATTTCGTCCAGGCCATACCGTCATCAACATTTACAGTACTATCTCCAACGCTATAAGTTGCAGGGTCATAGAAAGTTTTAAACTTAATTTCTTGATCTGCTATTCCTGGAATTTTTCCTTGAGTTGAATCGATTATGTCCAGATAAGAAACTAGTTTATTAGTAGATTTATTATACAAGAAGGCTCGTTTAATCTTAGTAAGATCTACTCGGGTGTTTTCTTTTCTATAAACATTCCAACTTAGTTTACCAACAGCTTTTCTGTATTCGTAGACTTTTCCTGATTTATAACCTTGGTCTAATGCATTTGGTGACCCAACTAAAATTTGATTTGCGCCAACAGCAAGTCCGTTGCTGTAACCTGAAGATTCGTTGTCTGTATTTGCTAAACTCTCGCTGTAAATCCACTTTGTTGCATATCTATCGTAAATATCAATTCTTCCGTTATCTGCAATGACGTCATAGATTCTTGTTAGATTATTATCAAACGTTGTTGCTCCAAAGTCAAATTTTGTTTTAATTAAATTGTCAGATCCCTTGTTAAAAACAACTAGTGTTTCATAGTCGTTCATAAAAGAAATTTTAGTTCCAAAAAACTGTGCTGTTTCTGGTTTAGGATTAAACAATTCGTGTACTACTTCATAAGACTCATTGTTAACAAACTGATAAACAAATACTTTTCCTTGGTCGATCTTTGCATCGTCGCTTAGGATAGAAGAAATAGCAATGTATTCCCCAGTATTAGAAACTGTTACACTTGTTCCAAATCCGTATTCTGTACCAGTTTTTGTTTGATACAATGTATATGCATTGTTTACTTTTTTATAGATAAACACATATCCAGAAGTTAATGTATTAGTAGACGGACGATTAACACCAGGTGTTGAAACTACTAGTGTAGAGTTATCAAAACTCATACTCATAGCATGTCCAAAATTACTATAAACTGGCAATACTGGATGATTAAGAGTATTGTCTAAATTGTATCGCCAATCAGTTGTTGTAAATTCAATTCTGCCTGACGGTGTACTATCTGGCTCTGCACTAATAATAATTGAATTTGTTGCTTGGTTTACTTGGGCTACATATTGTCCGCTGGTAAATCCAGTACCTTGTAAATACATGCCGGTTTCAATACCTGCCGTGCTTGTTAGTACTACAGTTGTTCCAGAACTTCCTGTTGGATTGTAAGACGTTGTTACTTCTACAACTGTTTTATAATCTAATCTATAAACATTTCCAGTTTCATTATTATAGCCAGATGCGGCCACAAATAATGTGTTATCACCAAATACTAAATTAGAACCAAACTTCTCGCCTTCTGTCGGCAATGGGCTTAATATAGTTGCAACTAAACTAAAAATATTGTTGTTGTCTTTTTTGTAAATTGAAACAACACCTTGTTGATCCAACGTTGAATTAACTCCTGTTGAATTAACTGGGATATAAGCAATCGCCTTCCAGTAAGTTTTTGCATTACCTGATACGGTTACCGCAGCGATTGGGCCAATGCTGGCTCCGCCAACTATAGAAGTTACTCTAATGACAAGATTATTAGCAGGAGCAGAACCACCAAGCGATGCTCCTAAAATTCTTATTGTGTCTCCAGCAGCGTATAAATCTCCTGGAGAAACTATTGTTGCTGTATAATTTGATTTGTTTGTTACAATGTTAAATGTTGCACCTTCTCCAGCTCCAATTAAATTTGTACCAGATACGTTGCTGAAAGAATTTGATATTGTTTCAGGATTTTTATTTGTAGAGTCAGCTACTGCAATATAAGGAATTAAATTTCGAACAACAATCTTTCCAACAGTATATGCCGTCAGTGGATTCCATACGCCAGCATAGTTACTGCAAACACTAGATGCTAATGGAGTACCCGAAGCAAACCAAGTGCTGTCAGCTGATATAGCAATTACATCGCCTGTTAATAAATCCGAAGTATCTGAATATCCAAATCCTGTTGAAGTAGAAATGAACGGTGCAGTTATTGTTTGTCTTTGTAGCCATAAAGAATTTGGACTAGCTTTATCAAAAATAATCGAATCGCCTTGATTTGTAGTTACGACAGAAATTGTGCTGGAAGGGTTTAATAAAATTTGTCTTCCGTAAAATAATCCATCCCGCGGTGCTGTATTAATAATTTCATTTTTAGAATAAACAGCATTGTGATACCATACGGTCCAGCGGCCATCGCCGCCGTCATCAGTCCACAACAATTCACCATCGTTTGTTGGCAATGTCATGGTTTTATCAGCTGAATCAATTGAACTTGATCTTACTGAAGTTAAGTATCCCAGTGTTACTCTTGTCTGTTCATTAAACACCTTTGGCTGGTCGTTTAAATTTGCATCAAGTACTATCACTCTTCCTTCAACTGATTTTATTTTGTAGAATCCGTTGTAGGCAAATGCTTGATCTATTGCAATATAGTTACCGATGTCAATTGTAATGTTATCAGTTAATGTTAATATTAGCTGATTCTTTTTATATTCTAGATTTGCAACGTTTGAATCAAATCGTGTGTACTTGTACACATTCCATTCTCTACCTTCAAACCCAGTCCAGATATAATCACCTTCAACAAAACTTGTCACATCTTGATTAAGTATTTCATTAATATTTTTTAATGTAAGTTTTACATCGCCTGATCGAACATAGCCTGGTGTTCGCAAATATAGATTTTTCTTAGTTGTAAGAGGCCAAGGATTATTATTGTATCCAATAGGTTTTAAATACACATCGTTTGGTGTTTGTCTATTAATAAAATCTACTATAGAACTATCTACTTGATTTACAAGTTCAAATCCCTGAGGATTATTTTTTACATATTGCTCGTCAATAATAAATTCAATATTTTCAAAAGATCCGCTTGCGCCGTACTGACCAACTCGTACTGCCCATTCTTCGTAAAATTTTACACTTTCTTGACCGTCAGCACTTAATACATCAAACAACTTGTTAAGAACATTTTTAGTTCCCTTTTCAACAATCATTCCTTGATAGAATTTAAATTCGCTTACATCGTCTTGAATAATGTTACTTAGATATTGTCTCTTTTGATAACCAATTAAATGTTGTGCAACTGTTTGTTGGTTAGCATCAAAATTATCACTATCTAAACTATAAAAATCAGAAAACTGAGATGCCTTGTATGACCAATTTGGTAACAGTTGAGCCGTAGGTTTACTGTCTAATTTCATCCATTTTGCAGATACAAATGTGCTCTCGCCTGAAATAAAATTCTTTGCAGTATAATAAAATTGTTTATACTTAACTATATCCCCAAGAGCATAATCTTTCCATTCTTCCCACTCTTGAATAATTGCCTGGTCAAATATAAATCCTGGCACATTAAAGTCACCACGCCAATCGCTACTTACATACCCTGAAATTTTAATTCGTTCTTGTCTAAAGCCGCTAGTAGGGCTATAAATTGTATCATTGAACAATGTGGTATTTTTTAATACAACAACTTGTTCTTTTTGTACCAAATAAAATATTGCGCCGTATATGCCGTCTTCAACTGGAGTGTAACTAACTGCATTTTCATTTCTATAGTTGTTTAGGAAATTAGGAGCAATTGGTGTTCCGTCAACTTTAAAAATTTCATATCCGTTAAAAGGATTTCTTATATCATCGACTACAGACAACGGAGATATAAATGTTAAATTAGTTGCTGCCGGGCTTAAACTAATAACGCTGCTGCCGATAGAACTCAACCCATCTAGTCTTACATAATCATCAGAAACAAACACAGACGTGGGTTCTAGTGTATTAATAGCTCTGTAATACTCACCATTATATTTTACAATATCGCCTAACTTAACTGGCTGATTAGCTATCCAGTCAGTCCATTTATCTTCACCGGTGCTCCAGTTCTGCGTTGTCCAGAATAAAAATTCTTTTGCACTAGTTTCCCAGTTTGTTATAGTTGCAAGTTCTGCATTAAAGTTATCAAATATAAATCCTTGGCCTTTTAAATATTCGCCATACCCTAATAGAAAATCCACTACGTCTTGTATTGATCTAAATTTTGTTCCGTACGGTGCAACCAATTCTTCAGTTTTATCCCAAGATTGTCTAATATAGGCATCTCTTCCTCCGATAATTGGTAAGGAAGCTAATGGCGTATAGTATGCTGAATTAAATGTTGATGTAGTTGTATGTAATGTTTTAACTCGGTAAAATCTATTATTAAATGATACAATCTTGCCAGACGAATACTGTGAGTCAGCTGTCCAGTTTGTATAACTTTCTGAAATTCCACCAACATTAATTAAAATTCCAGCTGATGTATAGTTGTAATATTTAAAATACGGTTGAGTTTTATTGTAACCTTTAATACTAAATCCGTCGGTTAGTTTTGTAATAATTACACCGCTATACGCAATTTTCTTTATAGGACTTGATGCATTTAAAATAATATCGTAATCTTCTTGCGGGACAAAAACACTGCCAGTTGTCAACGGTGTTTTGCTGTCTAGTAATAATTTAAACTTTTCTTTGCTTGTAAATCCGCCAATGCGATATGTTAATCTAATTTGTAAATTTGTTAAATCGTAACTATATTGTTGATAAGATTTTAAATTATCACTTTGTATATAATCAACAATAAAATTGATAATACCACTAGTCTTAATATTTGCTGAGCTAGAATAAATGCTTGGTAGCAAAATATCTGCTGGCTTAATTCTCAAACCTGTATCTTTATAAACAAGTTGTCCTGCTAGATCTCGAACAATTCTTGATCTGTCTAGTAATAATCCAAAAACTTTAGCTGGGGAAGTTAACAACAATGTAATTAAAATACTGTATGGATAATGACTGCTGCGTCTCCATGCACTTTCAACAGGACTAACATCACCAAACACAAAATCGCCAGCTGTAGAATTTGTAATTATACCAGTAGCAAGGCCCGACTCTAACGGACTAATCAGCTCTCCGTTTTCGTTAACAGGTATGTGTCCTGTTAAATATTCTCGAACATATTTTTTATTCTGTGTTAGAGGAGAGCCTGGTTTTCTAATAATACCGTTGGCCAAATCTTCCCACAAGATTAAATTGTTGCTAGTATACGGAGCAGGGCCATATACTTCCGTCCACCACGATGGCTCTTCGCTAAAACCCAACATTTCCCAAGGGCAGATATTAGGACGATCTGTTCCAAGCATCCAACGATATATACCTTTCCAGTATCCAGGAAGAGGAGTTACATTATCAGGAGTTGCCATTTCTCGATAATTATAAGTTCGTGGATCTAAACTATCATAATTTAATTGTTTTGTAAAATCTTGTTCAATTATATTGGCCCAACTATAAAAGTGAGTCGATAACACTTCATTAAATTCAGCAGTAGAATATGGTGTTTTTTGATTGTACGTAGGCAAATAATCATTTATATCAAAAATATCTGTATTGTACGAAATTTTAATGTTATTATAAATTCTCTTTTCAAGTTCAAGAACTAAGTCGTCTCTAAAATCTCCGTAAGCTAACACTTGACTACCATCGTGGCCTTGAATCATTAATCTAGGCGTAACTAGACTTGTATCAAGATAAATCTTTGGTTCATATTTTGGCCATATTCCTAATTTAGTAGGAGTTGGCGGTATGAAACATCCATTTGTGTTTTCAAATTCGTAAATTGTGATTGTATCATCATTAGCTAACGTAGCAGATATTACAACAAATCCTTGATCGCTAAATGTATAATCCTTACTATACAATAGCTGTTCGCCATTTAGGTAAACTAATACAGCAGTGTTTGATAACGAATCTAAATTAAACGTGTTTGTCAACGGATAAGTTTTAATTCTATAATCAAATACATTTAAATCCGAGCGAACACTGCCAGTAAATGGTGCCATATCGCTAAAATAATACGGAGAAGTCTTTGGCTTGTCTTTTGCAATTTCTTGCAAAATTAAATTAACTTGTCGAACTGTGTCAGAATCTACACCTAATTGGTCTGCTACTATAATAAAATTACGTTTAAATCGAATATAGTCGCTTTGACTAGCTTCTATTGCTCGAACAATATTATTATTTTGAGATGTAAGATGATAAGCAGATAAACTTATTGGGCCGCTATGTTGTACAAACCTAGTGCCGTACGGTGTAATATTTCCTAAATCTCTAATGTTACTTGGTCCAGGAAATATGCCGTCAAAATTATCTTGAATGTTATCAACTATAGAGTTTACATGAGAAGAAATTTCTCCCAGTGTAAAATCTGCAATATCATCGTTCATTGGATTATTTTGTAACCCAATTGGCATTTCATAAAACCCGTTTTCGTTTATTGGCTGATCTGCGAAAGCCTTAATTGTTAAAATATCAGTTGTTAAGATGTCTGTTGCTAATACAACTTGTTTGTAATATCCTTTATCAACAACTGTCCAATATTTTTTATCTAATCTAAAACCATTAACATAAATTCTAACTTCAAGGTCTGTTAACGATGTAATATCATTAAAAATATCAATGTCAAAATTATTAACTTTGTTTGAATCTTTATAAATTCTTACAGCAGGTTGATTACGTGTAGCTTTTGATTTTTGCCATCCGTTAACAAACGTGTGTGCGCCAATTGCAGATGTCTTTAACAAATATCCCACATTAATTTGTTTATCTATAACGTATGATACATCTTTATACTGGAACGTATCTGAAGCAATATTAAATTTAAAAAGGATGTCGCCAATGTTATCAATATTCTTATAAGATAAAGAAAACCCTAAATCAGTGTCCGCTAACCCTGAACCAATTTTATATGAAAATAACTTAGTACCGGTAAAAGTTGAACCATCATAAACAGTTTTATTACCAAAACTTTCCTTGTTACTATCGAACATATCAAAAAACGGAGCTTGATTTAAACTAGTCTTTTGTTGAGATTTATTCCATGTGTCACCATCATACCAGTATGACACACCTTGATTTGTTACACCCTCTCTAACTAATACACAATCGTTGATTTCAGGAATTCGCTGATCTACTAAATGTATTTGTCTAACTCCATCTAGCAAAAGAAAATCAACTTTAAAAATTTTATTTTTAACTCGAATATCTGTATCTGCGGAGAATAAGATTCTTTGGCCTTGCGCTAACGGTATTCCGTCAACGTTGTAGCCTAACTGACCTTCAATCTTTGAAAATACATCCGTAGTATAAGTATCAATTAAATCAACATCGTCTATTGAACGTGTGCCAAAATTAAATAATTTTAGGTTTGGTTCAAACTCAATAATAGGTCTTACGGCTCTAGCCGTTTGATCAATACTTGCAATTTTTCCGTTATATTTTGCACTTTCTTCGATTACACTCTTGTGGAACCATCTGTTGTGTCGTGTCCACGGATTAAAATCATTACTCTGTCTATCAATTACAATATAATCTTTTTTCCCAGAGAAAGACGTTGAGTCGCCAAACGGAAGGGTATCAAATGGATCGTTATCAAACAATATAGTTTGCGGAGTTGTATACGGGCTAATTAATTCTAATCTTGCTTCAGGTATAAGCGAAATAGATTCTCCAACTCCTTCGACATAATATTGTCCTGTTTTGTAAGTTTCTGGAATTACTGAACCAACAAATGACACCTTCATACCATTGCTTAATTGTGTTCCGTTAGGTAATGCAAATGTTTTTTTACCTATTAGATTTGTTGTCAAATCTAAAAATGTATTTTCATCAGACGATAATATTTCAAAAACACCGCCAAGGTCGGCATTTGTTTCACTTACATAGTAAAGTAAATCTGGAGAATTATGAGGAACTAAAAATTCGATAATTCCTGATTCTACTGCGTGATTAGTAACATTAGAAACATCATATCTATCGGATGATCCAGCAATCCTAGTAGTTTTAATAGAAAATGGATTGCCAGGACTGTTGATTTCAAAGCGATATGTTTGTCCTCTGTATAGTCTAATACTTGGGTTCTGTGTCAGACCCGTAGGAAAAAATACATAAGTGTTGTTGTCAGCTTCTGCTCTAATTTCAACTTTATATGTACTAACGATATCCTGTTGTGTGCCAGTAATCTCAATTACATCTGGGCCGTAAGGTAACCAATAATATTGTTGAAAATTTACAAATTTATCCCAATTAATATGTGGATCCCAGCTATAAAACTCTTGCTCGTTCAATCGAGCATGATTTTTTGTGTTAGCACCAAATACTCCTAACTGGTTGATATAGTCCTGATAATCTTTAAAAAACGTTGTATTATCAAGTGTGTCTTTAACAATTAAACCAGGTTCTAATTGATAATTTTGTCGTGTGTTACTGACGGCTTTAAAAAAATGTCGTTGCCAGTAGTTGATTTAGAATTTTTTCTTCCAACATACCCATTTATTTTTTTAACAGTACCAGGCTGTATTAACTGATCAACGGTGGCTTGTAAGAATTTTTTATTAGCATCTGTTCTAAAATACTTAGGTAGTAATTCAGAACTAGATGCTTTGCCGCCGCTTGGATTTGTATTATCAGCCATTGTTTACTCCGTACGAAGAACTTGTTACGTTTTGTTGTGAAGTAGCAGTTGATTCTACAGTTGTCCCTGCTACTGATTTGATAGATGACGACGTTATGCCTGTGGTAATTTCGATATCGTCAACGTTTGCACCGTTAACAAATAACTCATCACTTGCTGATTTGATTTCAAATAGGCTACCAAAACCAAGGCCGCCAAGTCTTGGGACAATAACAAAACTTGAAATATCAGGAGCTAGTTGCGACATTACATAAGTTGATAGTTCTGAGAAATAGAATGTATCACCAAAGTCCCAGTTTTCTAAAGCAAAAAATTCTTCAATCGCTGCAATAACTCGAGTTTTAATATCATTGTCAGATACAACTTGATTTGCATTTTTTATTACTTTAAAACTTGCTTGTATATCAGGACTAGCGGATGGTCCAAAAAGAACTTTATAATTTGCTGGGTGGTATATGATTTCATCGCTTATTGATTTGATTAAATTTAAACTTGAAGACACTAAATCATATAACTCAGTTGAACTTGGCGGCAAAGGTTTTATAGTTGTCGAACCTGACAACCATTGTCTAAATTTAGTATCATAACTTTTTGTCAACAAGTAAACGTCAATAATATTGCTAGCACCTGGATCAATTCTAGCATCATAATCAGCATTATGAATATACTGGAATTTAATTTTGTCACGGCCCATAAAAACTTTATAGTCCAAACTTGGAACATATGGATCTGCTAGCAACTCGTTATATCTAACAACTGTATCTGTATCAATAAAATAAAAATATTGCCCTGTTATTTTTTCATTAAAAGAAACATAATTTTTACTTGCTTTAATTAAAACAGTTTCTAAATTGTTATCAAAATATTGATAATCTTCTTGTCCTTGGCTAATAGAATACTTTTCTTGTACAATGTATTTTTTTTGTAATATACTAGAAGATGTTTCAGTCACCAACGGAGGCTCTATTATGTTTAAGAATAACTCAGGATCATCAACAACTCCGTTGTTATCAGAATCTGCAAATGAAACTATTAATTTTTTGGTATCAATATATCCATCAATTCCTGTAAATTCAGAAACAATGTCCCACGACTGATTATAAGTAAACGCCAGTGTTGAACTTGGCTTTGTATTAACGTTTAAAACATTAATTAAATCTTTAATTACAGCATTTGATTTGCTATCGTAAATTTTATTGCTAGATTCAAAGTAAAATCGAGTTTGTGTATCACTTTCAAAAATGTATCGTTGGCAGCGTGATGTCACTGTATAAAATTCGTTGTCGGTAGTGAATAACAACAACCAACTTGCATCTTGTCGCAAGTTTGTTTGGTCGCCTTGCTTTCCTAAACTGAAATTATTTTTATTATCTAAATTTAATTCGAATACAATAGTCCATATTTGATTTACAGCATCGTATCGTAATCCAAAAGGTTTATTTGCAGATATTAAATCTATCATAGTAGTAATAGTACTACTGTCAATAACAGTTCTCCATTTAGGAATAATTTGTGTAATAGATGGAAACACTCCTGAGCCGGTTGCACCTGAAGGAACGTTAATATTCAATGTTATTGGACCAAATCCAGTATCTAACATGCCGGTGCCAGCAGCTGTACCGTCATCAACAACACTAACAACTTCAGCCCATATCGATAATGCAGCACCTTCAGATGTAGAGCTACCAAACACCAAATCATTGTTGCTGTTTTTATCAAAGTACCAGCCGGTTGGTGCTGTAAAACGAACTAAAGCGCCGGCTTTAAAATATTTTAAATCAGTAGATGTGAATCCACCAACTTTGTATATTGTTGTTCCTGTCTTAGAAATTAAGTAACCGGATGAAAATCCAGTATCTGTTGTATTGTTTTTCCAAACTGCATCTAGCCCTGAAACAAAATTAAGAAACTTTTCATAATAAAAATTTCGTAAATCAATATTTTTTATAATGTCAAAAATATCATTTACAATAATACCTTCAATGTCTGTTTTATTTTGATAAGAGAATCTAAAAGAATTTTTAAATTCTTCTTTATAAAGAACTCCGTCATCGGCAAACAATGTTGTAGAACTATATTTTCCTGTTGGATCTGATAAATCAAAATAACGACTAATTCCGCTACTAGTTCTGTTTAATGCTTTAATTTTTGCAACCTGGGTGCTGGCTGAAAGCGGACTAATATTATAATCCTCGGCTGTAATCATACGATTTTGTGTATAATAAGTCGCCGGTGCGTTTGCTTTAATATCGTCAGATGACTCTGGACCTGTTGCATTAGATACACTACTTGCAAGACTCATAGTAATAGTTAAATTTTCTTGTTGTCCTACATTTGAAATATAAGGAAAAGAAATACTAACATTACGGATATCTTGTGTATTAATAGTATATGTTAATCCGTTACTTACTCTGTAATAGGTTCGGAATGATCCAATTGGGAGATCGCCAAATGTTCCGTCACTAAATTGTAAACTGATTGCATCGTTAGTTCTAGTAATTACACTGTATATGCTTCTAATACTTTTATTAAGGCTATTATAAATGATATTGTTTGCTTCAAAATTTGAAACACTGGTCCAAGGTTCTACTTCATCACCAGCTGTGTTTAATTTGTACAACCACACATCATCGTTATTAATATTTTGGCTATCAATGTCTATAGACTGATTGTTGCTTGGTTGTGTGATTGAAAAAGTGCCAGTGTTTAAGGTTCCTTGAACAAAGCGCATAAAAAAACCAGATCCTGCAGATCCTTGGCCACGGCCATCGTCCCTAAAAATACAGCTTACAGGAGTACCTTGTTTAGGAGATTCTTCATAAACAAATGTAGAACCTTTAAAGGTTGTACTGACAACTTCAAAATCCATAGAGCGGCCGGCAACGACTTTTGTAAATCCAAATACTGGAACACCTGTAGTATTGCTTTGAAAAGTATATTGTTCTGTAGGAATTCCGTATATAGTATTACTATCTGTTGGCGTGCCAAACTGTTGTGTTTTTGGTAATGCTGAATTTATTATTTTTATAAACTGATCGTACCAATTAGCGTTACTTGGATCGTTCCAAGTTACAATTTGCCCTGCTAAATTTCTACCATTACTGTCTAACACCGTTTCTGTTGTGCTTACTGTTGTAAATTTTAGTAGGCCGCTTGCAGCTATATTTCGCTTGGCATTATAACTAAGCATACGTGCTAGACGTAAAACACTTTCACGGCGCTCTGCTAGTTCTAAGAAGTTATCACGAGCATTCAAGTCGACGCGGAAAGCTATGCTTTGGCCCAAGAACGCAATAAGGTCAATTAGGGCAAGGTATTCGCTGGATTCAATATAATCGTTATAATCTTCTGGGTAATTCTGACGAATATAATCAATCATTGTACGGCGTAAATTTTCAAAATCGTAGCTTTGAAAATCTGCATTACGGAAGCTCTGGTATATTTTTTTCCAGTCTTCTGATATTAAAAGTTTGTTTTGTCTAGCTGTAACCGTCATGATTTATCCTATATACGATATTTATCGAATAAAATTATGTGTGTACTTTATCCTATCAACAAGCCGTTAGCTTGATCAAATCTAAATTGCATACTTTGTTGTATGTTATAGGGCAAATAAGTTAATACACATTCAATTTGAATTCCTGTTTCATACTGTGTTACTGTCACTTCATTAGTAGTAATCCTAGGATCGTAATTTATAATAGTGTTTACGTTTTGTGTTATTAAATCTTTCAATTGTTCTGTCAACGGTTCAAACAACAAGTCCCAAATAATTGTACCAAAGCTAGGATTCATTAGGCGTTCGCCTTGACGAACGTGAAAGTGATTTAATAAATCCTGCTGGATTAACTGAAAATCGTATAAGGCAAAATTTTCTGTTTCTTGACTAACTGTACTGAAACCCTTATAAGTTTTAGGCGAGATCAAATCTCTGCGCTGATTAGGACTTAAAACAATTTTATCATATAGTTTTGCATTTGAACTCATGCTGATTCTCCGGTATTGTTAGCAGGTGATAATAGTTTGTCAAACGTATCATTAAGTGCCGAATATGATTTCCATGCTGCTGGTACTGCTGGCGAAGTTGCTGTTTCTCTATCAGTCTTTTCTGGAGTATAAGATAAAGGATCTAAATTTTCATGGTGCGGCCACGGTTCGTGCGATGGAACTCGTAACATTATTGATTGTACTGCTGTTCCTACTTCATCGGTCAACGGAAATGTTTTTAATGGTAATGCAGCTTCTGCTTTTTGCGAACTGTTCATATAGATTTTTCCAGCTGTTTCTAAATGTGTAGTTTGACTATTAATGTGTGATGTTGTTCCGCTGGTAATTTTTGTAGTAGTTGTTGCAAAAGATTCAATTTCGTTACCTTCAACGTGTAATTTTTCAGCAGTTTTTAAATTTATATTTCTACCAGCTTCTATATTGACATCTCTATCTGCAGAAAAATTTAAATCATTTTTAGTATGAATACTAATACTATCCTCTGCGTAGATATCAATTTTACCATTACTAGTTAATTCAATCCAAGTTGTGCCTTTAGCATTACCAATATAAATTAAATCTTCGCTATTATGCAATAATATCTGATGACCGGTTCTAGTACGAAGACGGATTAGTTCGTTGTGCGGGATTGTCACATCTCCGTCTTGTTCATCATTTTCTAATCTTGCATACTCAGGTGGACCGTCTGATGCAAGAGATTTTCTTAAAAATTTATCATCGCCGTCGTCCATGACAAACGTTGAGCCACCAAGTCTGTTAACCGGAATCACTATTGGATCGTCGTCTGGACCTACCATACCTTGCGGGCCTGCTTTATCTAAAGGTCCAGGAGTACTAATGCCAAATACCATGCTAGGCACTTCTCGTCTAGCACTTGATGTTGTAATACCTCTAGTGTCATCTTTAAGAAGACCTTGCGTATTTAAAACTTCAGCTAGTGGATGTTGCGCTTTTTTAATTTTAGTTGGATCCGGCTTATTGCCGCTATTAACTTTTTTATTGTACTCACCAACTGGAACTCTTTCTGCATCTGTAGTTTTAGTATCTTCAACAACTTGTTGAGTGGCTGCAATACCAGGAAGCATAAAATTCATGCCTTCGTCAGGAACACATCCAATCCAATAACCGTATTTTGGATCTCCTTGTACAAATACTACTATGACCGTAGAGCCAACATCCGGCGGTACTGCCCACATACCGTAACTCTTTTGCGTGTCTTCGTAAGTATCGTTTTCTGCCGTTGTACTTTGAGGTGTTACTCCGTAAAACGGTGACATATACTTTGCTGGATATGTTTGTCCTGTTGTATTTGCATTACCTACAGGTCGATGCAGTCGTACATCTAATATTCCCATATATGTTGTATCAAGATGGCCCACTACTTCTGCAAGATAGGTTCCTGCAGGTACGGGTGGTTCGCCTGATTCTATTGTTTCAACGTTAGTAGTCATTGTGCGCCGCCTGGTTGTGCTGGTGTTGAAGTATTAAGAGCATTTTTTCCAGACCCTTGTTTCTTATATTCTTGGCCGTTACGTCTATAACCTTTTAAAGTCTGACTAAATTGCCCGTTTCTAAAATTATTTGTTACCATATTAACACAATACAATCCTGTAAATCCAATAGCAGGACCAGATTTAGGATCTTTTGTCATGTCTTGATGATTTGGGCCTTTAAAGTCATACATACCCGTTGTTTGATTTATGTCTATTGGGCTTCTAAAATTAACAATAACATCTACCTCGCTTGTTTGCCAACTTACTGAGCCGTCTCTATTCAAGTCTTTAACTCCTGGCACAGGTTTAGCATTATAATTACCCATGCCGCTGTTGGCAATCCAGTAAGGATCTCCTAATATTTCTAAATCTAATATTACCATATCATAAGGATTAGTAATTGCATCATGAAATGTTTTAGCAATACGTTGGGTTTGTGTTTCTTGGCCGCCTCCGCCTTTTGCTCTGTCGCTTGAAGTGCCCGTGCTGGCATTGTTTGTTTGAGTTGGTTGTTGTCCTGGGGTTCTTATAACTCCGCCAGCACCTTCTGGTGCTGCATCTAAATCTTTAGGCTTACCGTTATCTGCATTACCAGTCGATGATTCTCTAGCTATATCTGTTGAATTTGTATTACTATCAGCTGCAAACGAATTAGCAAAACCAATACTAAAATCAATATCAAATTTTAAAACTTCTGAATTTTTTCCTGTGAAAATATAATCATAACGCTTTACTGCCCTAGCTTTTAATTGATCAAAACCAGGCATTTTAATATTAGTGCCTGCTACTTTGCTAAGGTGTACTCTAAAAGGAACTACACGATAAACACAAATCTTAGGAACTGTTCCAGTAAAAGGTAAGTTTTCCTTTGAATCAACATGATATACCTGTGTGTCAATTCTCCACCACTGAACCATTCCGTCAGAGTCTGCGGAGCCTGCTTTTAATGCTGTGTCAGCATACGAGCTTGATAGTAATATTTGATTTATTACTGTGGGAATGTCCATATCCTGACTAAATTTGAATGTTCCAGTAGTAGCATCTGCAATAAGTTTTCCACGTAACCAAGTCTTAGTTAATGGGTCCCAAGTATCAGCTTGGTTACCTGGCGGTGGGTCTCCTCTACGTTTTTGATCAAAGCCCATGGTTTGTGATCCGATATTGTTTACTGTAGATTGCGACTGTTGTAAAGTATTAGCATTAACACCTATTTTTGTAAAAATTTCTCCTCCAATTCCAGCTTGCGGATTTATGTAGGCTTTATTTGTTTTATTTTCACTACTTCCAGATGCTGCAGGTGCGCCAGCACTTGGTTGATTGTCTTCTTTAGGAAATAAAATTACTATCTGGTCGGCAATTTTACGTTCTTTTTTTGTAACCAGCTCTTGAAATTTATTATTAACAACTGTTTGCAAACTTTGTTCACCTGTTTGCAATACTTCCTGAACTGTTTTGCCTTTTATAACAGTATCTGTTTTTAAATTTGCAAATTCAGTTGTTAATGCTTGCCCCTGAGTGGCGTAAGCATTTATTAGATAACGAGTACCTTGGTCACTCGAGTTCACTTTTATCGTAGTAAATCTTATTGGGATGTGTCTTGTTGAAAAAGGAACTTTTAAGATAGATCCGTTTTCTTTATTGCCTCTGAACTCAATACTCAGCAAGTAAGATGCATCACGCCAGTTTTCATATTTTGCATCAGATGCAGCTTTTTGTAAGGCTAGTATGAATAACCCGATACTGTAAGGCTCATAAACATCAAATTGTATTATAGAAACGTTGGTTGTTTTTGGTGATTGCATTCCTATAACTGATTCAAACGTTAAGTTGTTAATAAAAAAATCTTGTTTACCATAATTTGTTTGTATTCTGTTGTTTGGCTCTGCACCGGCCGTTTTACAAATTATAGGTAAAACTTTTCCTGCCTTGTATGTTGTGTCAGGAAAGTTAAGTTCGCTGGCTGTCAATGGATGCAAGGAAATAACATAGTTATAACTTGCATAGTTTGATAAAATGTTAGGTGCTGGTAAACTTAGTCCGCCAGGTATTGAACCAAAACTTGCTCCAAGATTTGATGCGGCACTTAAAAGATTAGTTGTTGCTCCTACTACGTCGACCATATTAGACTCCCAACACTGTTCGGAGGCTACTTCCTTTAGGAATATAAATCTTCTTTCCAGGAACAAAATCAAAAATAGGATCTTCAAGAACGTCCATATTACGTTGCATGAACACCCACCATAGTCCTGCTTCTCCGTACAAGTCAAATGCTAACAAGTCTGGTCTGTACATATACTGGCTTTCGATAGCATATAGAAAATCATCCGGTTCTGCACTAACTGGACGGATTGACATTATATCAAGATAGTCTCGTTGAGTTTCTGTCTCGTACCAGGGGCTTAAAATTGAATATGTTGCCATAATTAAATGTATCCGAATGGGTTATTTAAATAAGAGCCTGTAACAAATCTGTCAAGGCTGAACTTACGTACACTTGTTCTGCTATACATCGGAATTAATGTAATAGAAAAAGAACTTTTTGTTGGAACATGGGCT
>Ga0315900_10002730_pt1 | contig 26542 bp, 18 predicted proteins | sample LakEriMetagenome_FD_203521 | JGI IMG/M metagenome (GOLD analysis project Ga0315900, IMG submission 203521) | Freshwater fungal communities from buoy surface, Lake Erie, Ohio, United States - Buoy 12 MA114 | ecosystem: Environmental > Aquatic > Freshwater > Lake > Lake biofilm | place: USA: Lake...
GTGGCTGAATATTTTGCAGAGTTTGGAACAACAACACGTACAATTTTATTTTATTCGTTTTTAGCAACAAGTGGCTTCGTATTATTTAAATACATCGTTATCCCAGTTTTAAAATTAAACAAACTCGGAGAAGTTATTTCTTATGACGAAGCCGCCAATATCGTTGGAACTCATTTCAATAACATCAATGATAAATTATTAAACACCTTACAATTACAACGTAACTCTGGTTCCATTTTATCTCCCGATTTATTAACAGCAAGTATCAATCAAAAAATGGAGGAGTTAAAACCTATTCCGTTTACTTCAGCTATTGATATTGGAGAAAATAAGAAATATTTAAAATTTGCTTTACCTCCTATTGCTTTAATGTTGCTAGTATTGGTTATTAAACCAAGCATTATTAAAGACGGAACAGAACGTATTGTATTTCACCAAACTTATTTTGAAAAAGCAGCACCATTTCAATTTGCCATTAACAATAAATCTTTAGAAGCTATTCAGCAACAAGATTATGTTTTGGAATTAAAATTAAATGGTAACGAAATTCCTAATGAAGTTTTTATTAATGTAGATGGCGTTGATCATAAAATGGAAAAAGTAGATAATGTAAATTATACTTACACATTTAAAAACGTTCAAAAAAACTTAGACTTTGTTTTTAATGCAGCAGGCTTTAATTCTAAATCATATGAGTTAAGCGTATTGCCAAAACCTATGTTAATGAAGTTTGATATTCAATTAACGTATCCTGCATACCTCAACAAAAAAAATGAAACCGTTTCCAATATTGGAGACATGCAATTGCCACAAGGCACCAAAATGCAATGGGTATTTCATACTAAAAACACGGATAATATTTTTTTAAATTTTGCTGACACCTTAGTTGATATTTCTCGTTCATCAGAAGATGAATTTGCTTTTTCTAAACGCATGATGCAAAGCACAAGCTATAGCATTAAAACCATGAATCATTTTTTAAAACAAAATCCTGATTCTGTAAATTATACGATTAACGTTGTGCCTGATCAAGTACCATTAATTGACGTGAGCGAAAAAACAGATTCCTTAAATCCTAAAAACATTTACTTCTCAGGCACTATTAAAGATGATTATGGCTTTACTCGGTTAGCATTTAAATACGTTCATTACTCTCAAGATTCAACTGGCAAAGCCATCGTGAAAAACGGAGAACAAATAATGGGACTAAATAAAACACAAATCACTCAACCGTATTATTATTTTTTAGATGCGTCTCGTTTTGATATATTACCTGGAGATAAAATTGAATATTATTTTGAAGTATGGGACAATGATGGTGTTACAGGCTCAAAATCTGCTAAAACACAAACCATGTTGTTTAAAGCACCAACAATTGACGAATTAAATCAAGCAACAGATAAAAACAATTCGGAAATTAAAAAAGATTTAGACGATGGTATAAAAAAAGCAAAAGATTTACAAAAAGACATCAATGACCTCAGTAAAAAATTGACTGAGAAAAAACAAATGGGGTATGAGGAGAAGAAAAAATTAGAAGATATTCTCAAAAAACAAAACGAACTAAAAAACAAAATAGAAGAAACAAAACAAGAAAACCAACTTAACAATCAACAGCAGCAAGAAAACCAACAGCTTGATGAATCGTTACTAGAAAAACAAAAACAATTAGAACAATTGTTTGAAAACATCATGACTCCTGAAATGAAAAAATTATTTGATGAGTTAAATAAATTGATGGAGAAGTTGGATAAAAATCAAGTGCAGCAAAAACTGGAAGAACTAAAACTCTCTAATAAAGATATGGAGAAAGAGTTAGATAGAACTCTAGAGGCTTTTAAACAAATGGAAGTAGAACAAAAACTACAACAAGCGATTGACAAATTAGATGCGCTAAAAGATAAACAAGATGCATTGAAGAAAGAGACTGAAGGGAATAAAGAGAATCAAGATAGCAAGGACAAGAAAGACGATAAACAAAAATCTGATGATAGTAAATCAAACGATAAAGATTCAAAAAATGATAACAAAGAGAATAAAGACAAAACTGATTCAAAAGATAAAAAAGAATCTTCTTCGAAAGAATTAGAAAAAAAACAAGACGACTTAAACAAGCAGTTTGAAGATTTAAAAAAAGACTTGAAAGAGATGCAAGAAAAAAACGTAGCTCTTGAGCAGCCTAATCAACTTCCAAAAACCGAAGAAAAACAAAACGAAATTAGTAAAGAAATGGAAAAAAGTTCTGAGCAATTAAATCAGAACAATAAAAAAAATGCCTCTAAATCGCAAAAAGATGCTTCGGATAAAATGCAGGAGATGAAAGAGCAAATGCAAAAAGCGATGGATAGCATGGAGAAAGAAGAGCAGGAAGAAGACATGCAAACACTCCGACAAATTTTAGAGAACCTATTAAACTTATCTTTTGCTCAGGAAGATTTAATGACTCAGTTATCAAAATTACGTTCTGATAATCCGCAATATTTAAAAATTACTCAAACACAAAAAAAACTTCAAGACGATTCAAAAATTATTGAAGATAGTTTATTGGCGTTAAGTAAACGTAATCCCAAAATAAGTGCAGATGTTAATAGAGAGATTTCAGCTATCAACATGAATATGGGTAAAGCTGTTAGTGAACTTGCCGAGCGCATGCAATCCAATGCACAAATGCGCATGCAATATTCTATGACTTCTATTAATAATCTAGCCCTTTTACTTAACGAGAATTTAGAACAAGCACAAAAACAAGCCAAAGAAGGAAAACCTGGTAGCGGTAGCTGTAAAAAACCAGGAAAAGGTCAAAAACCAAGTTCGTCAAGTAAACCCGGTCAAGGGAAACCAAGTATGGCCAATATGAAACAAATGCAACAACAACTCAATAAACAGTTAGAAGAGTTGAAAAAAGCATTAGAACAACAAGGCAATAAGCCAGGTGGGCAAAAACCAGGAAACAAACCCGGAGAAAAACCAGGTGGACAAAAACCTGGCGGCCAAGGAGGTATGGGTCAGCAAGGTGGCAAAAATGGAATGATGCCTGGTATGCAAGGACAAGGCATGAGCGAACAATTGGCTAAAATGGCAGCAGAACAAGAAGCTCTGAGACGTCAAATGCAACAAATGATGGATAAAATTAAAAAAGAAGGTGGTTCAAACCCTGGCGGAAATATTGCGGAAATGATGGAACAAACTGAAAAAGATATAGTTAACCGTCAAATTACGCAAGAAACAATGAAACGCCAGCAAGACATCATAACTAAACTTTTAGAAAGCGAAAAAGCTGAGCGAGAACGCGAACAAGATGAAAAAAGAAAGAGTAATGAGGCAAAAAATGAGATTTTAAGTAACCCTACGCAATTTTTAGAGTATAAAAGACTTAGAGAAAAAGAACTGGAGTTGTTAAATACGGTTTCGCCGAGCTTAACACCTTACTACAAGCAAAAAGTTAATGATTATTTTAATAGCGTAAATAAATGATAATGATACCAGCTAAAGGAGAAAAATTAGATATTACTTCTACATCTGATAATATAAGATTAGTAGAACGTTTGGTAGAAGATGTGTGTGATGTATTTAATGTAAATGAAGATAGTTATGGTAACATCTTAATTGCTGTTACAGAAGCCGTAAATAATGCCATCTATCATGGCAATAAAGGTAATCCGGATAAACATATTAAAATAGGTTTTGAATCTGGAGAAAAAAACATCAAATTTTCGGTAGCAGATGAAGGCAAAGGATTTGACTATAACAGTTTACCTGACCCTACTGATCCTGTAAATATTGACAAACCTAATGGCAGAGGTGTTTTTTTAATGAAAAACTTAGCTGATAAAGTGGAATTTAACAATAACGGACAAGAAGTATTATTGACCTTTAATTTGAATTAATGATTTCTTTCCACAACCAAAGCATTGCATTTAAATTTAAAGGAAAAACAAAATTAAAGCAATGGATTAAAACCATTACCGAAAAAGAAAAACACAAACTCGGTACTATCAATTACATTTTTTGTACAGATGATGAATTACTTGAAATAAATATCAAGCATTTAAATCATAACACCCTTACTGATATTATTACGTTTGATTATACCGAAGGGAAAACAATCAATAGCGATATTTTTATTAGCATTGAACGTGTTTTAGATAATTCCGAAAAATTTAAAGTAACTTTTGATGAAGAATTTCACCGCGTGATGATTCATGGAATTTTGCATTTATGTGGCTATAAAGATAAATCCAAAGCAGATGCTGAATTAATGAGAAATAAAGAGAATGCGGCTTTGAAATTATTAGCTTCTAACTAATATCGTTATTAAACTGCTTAGCGAGTTTTGTTCTTAATCTTTCTTCGGGTGTTTGAACTTCATAAATAAATTTACTCGTTTCTTCAATCCACATCAAAATTTCTTCAACACTTTTTTTCTGATGAGCTGCAATTTGTTCATCTGTCACAGTATAATGAAAACCAATATTGGCGTTTTCTAATTTTGGTTTAATTCCCATTTTTTATGAGTTTAGAAAGTAATAAAATATCGTTTTGATCTTGAATACGATTAGCATATTTTTTTAATTCAATTAAATCTTCAACACTTACTAAGTGAATGGTTGTTTCCCCCAACTTTCTTTCTGTTTTGTTTTCCCAAAGTATGTCAAATTCAATTGGTGCATCAAGCAGTACATCTAAATTCATATATCCTGCCAAAGAATTAAAATATGAATAAGCAATTAAATTTTTCTCTTTAATTACCTTTAATCTATCTTCTTTTTTAACAAAAGTATTTATCGATAATGGAATGACTGATTGGAACAATAAATGTTTAGTAGCATTTTCAAAATTTAAAACATTAGCTTCTTCAAAATCTAACAACAAATCTATATCAGCCGTCATTCTTGGAATACCGTAAATATTAACAGCTAAACCACCGCAAACTAAATACTTTACGTTGTGCTGATTTAAGACGTCAAATATTTTTTTGATTTCCATAGTCGAATTTAATGATTAAATCATCATCGAACAAATTTTCATATATTAACCCTAATTCAACTCATACTGCAACTTACTAAGCTTTTGGTATAAGCCGCTCGTACTATTCATCAATTCTTGATGCGTACCCATTTCTACGACTTCACCTTTTTGTAATACTACAATTTTATCAGCATTACGTATAGTTGATAAACGATGTGCAATCACAATAGACGTTCTTCCTATCATTAATTTATCTAAAGCTTCCTGAACTAAACGTTCACTTTCACTATCTAAACTACTGGTAGCTTCATCTAAAATTAAAATAGAAGGATTCTTTAAAACCGCTCTTGCGATAGCCACACGTTGTCGCTGACCACCAGATAACTGAATACCTCTATCCCCTACTAAGGTTTCAAATTTATCGGGAAAGCTCATAATAAAATCATAGGCATTAGCTTGCTTGGCTGCTTCAATCACTTCAGCTTCTGTAGCATTCGGTTTACCGTATAAAATATTTTCTCTAATAGTTCCACCAAACAATAACACATCTTGAGGTACAATTGCCATTTGATCACGCAATTCAGTCAATTCGTAATCAGTCGATTTTTTTCCATCAATTAAATATTCTCCACCATTAGGTTCATAAAAACGCAATGCCATGGATGCCAAAGTAGATTTACCACTTCCACTGCTTCCCACTAAAGCAATGGTTTGCCCCGCCTTAGCACTAAATGAAACATCTTTTAAAACAACAAAATCAGGGCGAGTTGGATAAGTGAATTGGATATTTTTAAATTCTAAATCACCATTAACCCTATTCAAATTTAAGTTATTGCGATGTGCTAAATTAATTTCTTCATTTCTATCATCAATAATTTCAAATACTCTATCAGTTGCACCTAACGCTCTTTGTATAGATGCTAGTTGTTCGGGTAAACCACCCAACGAACCAGCTACAAATAATGACAACATCATAAATTTACCGAAATTTTCAGTGGTTAATTCACCTGTATTAATGAGCAATAACATTTTATATAAAATAAAAAAGATAGACCCAAACACACACATAATAATAAAGGCAAAAAAGGCACCACGCATCACGCCATATTTAATTCCAAAAGTTCTAATTTCATTCGTTACTTTATCGTACTTACCAATTTCTAACTGTTCATTGGTAAACGCTTTTACGCTTGTGATGCCTGTTAATGCCTCAGATACGATAATGCTAGATTCAGAAATTTTATCTTGTAAAGCTTTTGAATAGCCTCTGATTTTTCGTCCATATAAAATAGCCACTACAGTAATTGGTGGAATGATAACGATAAACCATTTTGCAACATCCCATGAAGTGAAATACACTAAAAGTACCAATCCACCAACGCCAACAATTGTTTGACGAATCACTTCTGCAATATTGATTGTAAAGGCTTCAGAAATCACATTAATATCAGTGGCAACACGGCTACTTAAATCAGCCACTTGGTTTTTAGAGAAAAAACTCATTGGCATTTGCACCAATTTATTAAATGTATCGGTTCGTAGGCCTTTTAAAATATTTTCGGTTACAATAGAAAAAGTATAAACTCTACCAAAGGAAACAACGCCTTGAATAACCAGCAAAATCAATAATTCAATACCTGTACCTGATACCATACTACTAAAAGCAGAGGTATCCATGCCTGTATTACCTAAATAACCAAACATTTTACCCGCGGCCACAGGAAAATATAAGCCCACTGCTGCTGTTCCAGCAATAAAAACCATTCCTAAACTAAATAACCACTTACTTTTGCCAAGGTATTTGAATAAACGAAAAGATTTTTTAAAATTTGCTTTAGAAAGCTTTGCTTTTGGGATATCGTCTTTGGCTTTGTGTTTAACGCCAGTAGCTTTTGCCATTTTGTGGAATTTTAGGCTACAAATGTACTGTTTTAGGATGGCTAAAAGTGAAAATAATAGCTATTTTAAGGTTAAAATTCGTAAAAAATTTGCCACATAATAAAAATCCATTATATTTGCAGTCCAATTTTGAAAAACATATAACATTTAAATACTAATACTATGAAACGCACTTTCCAACCATCGCAACGTAAAAGAAGAAACAAACACGGATTTCGTGAGCGTATGGCTTCTGCAAATGGCCGTAGAGTTTTAGCTTCTCGTAGAGCTAAAGGTCGTAAAAAATTAACTGTATCAAGCGAGAAAACGCATAAATAATAGCTTTTCTAAAGCAATTTAGTATCTTTTTAACAAAGCTGCCTGTATTAACGGGCGGCTTTTTTATTATATTTACTAGCCCAAATTGCGATTATGAAAAAACTACTACCCTTATTATTACTATTATCTCTAAACATTTTAGCTCAACAGCAATCTACTATACAAGAGCAAACCAATCACTATAGAAACTTTTCATTTTCAAAAGACACTCAATGGGATAGTTTAAACACCATTGAAAACGGAGCGGTTTATCATTCAAATCCAATACAATCTAAATCAAACTCTCTTCCATGCACCCTTAATAAAAAAGTATACGGCTGGCATCCATATTGGGTAGGATCTGTTTACACCAACTATGATTGGAGTATGCTAAGCGATTTCTGCTACTTTGATTACGAAGTTAGTCCAACAACTGGTAATAACACCAATACTTCTTTTGCATGGGCAACAAGTGCTGCTGTAAATGCAGCTATAAGCAATAGTGTTAATGTACATTTTTGCGCTACTCTATTCGGAAGTCATTCCACTTTTTGGGCAAGCTCAACTGCTCAACAAACTTTCATCACAAATGCAATCAACTTATTAAATTCTCGTCCTGGCAGCAATGGCATTAACATTGACTTTGAAGGAATGGGCACTGCAGATAAAGTTCCTTTTACAAACTTCATGACCAATCTTTGTAACCAAATGCATGCGGCTAATCCAAACTACAAAGTAACCATGGCATTGTATGCTGTTGAGTGGGGAAATAATACCTTTGACATCACTGCCCTAAATCCTATTGTAGATAATTTTATCATCATGGGTTATGATTACTACTACTCAGGTTCAACCACGGCTGGTCCTGGAGATCCGTTATACAATTTTCAAACTTCTTACAATTACACGTTAGCAAAATCAATAACCCATTATTTAAATAAGGGGGCTAGTAAAAATAAATTATTATTAGGATTGCCTTGGTATGGAAGAGAATGGGAAACATTAGCAGCTACTGCTCCATCAAATACGACGGGAGGTTTTACATCTTCAAGAACGTACGCCTATGTGAGAAACAATTCTACAATCTACTCTCCAGCCAACAAAAATTGGGACAGTAATAGTTTTAATCCATTTTACTCGTACCAAGTTAGTGGGGCTTGGCGTCAGTGTTGGATTAATGATAATTATACTTTTAGCCGTAAATTTGATTTAGTAAATCAACGAGGGATTGGTGGGATTGGTATTTGGGCTTTAGGTTATGATGATGGTTATTCTGATTTATGGGATTTGATTAAAGATAAATTTAGTAACTGTGCAACTGTTGCATGTACCGATAGTATTTTTGATATGGGAGGGCCTAACAGAAATTACTATGACAACGAAAATTATGTGTACAGTATTGCTCCAACAGGTGCAAGTTCTGTGAAATTAAACTTCAGCTACGCAATTACAGAAGCAAACTTTGATACATTATTTGTTTATAATGGAAATTCAACTACCTCACCAACATTAGGTGTTTATACTGGAACATTGAATTCAACATTTACCTTAACGTCAACTTCTCCTACCGTAACTATTCGTTTTAAGTCTGATGGAGGAACTGTTCGATCAGGGTTTAAAGCTGTTTGGAACTGTATACAAGACAACACAAATCCAACAACACAAATAACAACACCAAACGGATGGATTACTCAAAATTTTACAGCAACATATACAGACGTTGATAATGTTGGCGGCACTGGTATTGAAAAAAGTTTTTACCAGCCAAGTTATTATAATGGTTTTGAATGGAGAGCCAATGGCGCAAGAGGCTTTTTTAATGATGATTTTAATGGAAGCGCTATACATCCAGATTGGACAAGCTCCGTAGGAACTTGGAGTATTAATGCCGGTGCCTTAATACAAAACGACGAAACAAATGCCAACACTAATATTTACGCAGCAGTTACACAAAGTTTATCCAACAGATATTTATATAATTTTAAAGGAACTATAACAGGAGGAAATACAAATCGTAGAGCTGGTATATATATTGCTTGCGATAATCCATCGCAAACACAAAGAGGAAATAGTTATATGATTTGGTTTAGACCCGATCAAAGCTCTGTTGAGTTTTACAAATCAGTTGCAAATACTATTGGCTTACCAACTTACTCTGCCAGTATTAATATTACTCCGGGAACCACCTATGACTATAAAATTTCATACGATAGAATTACAGGAGAAATTAAAGTTTGGCAAAACAATATGTTTATTGCTTCTTGGGTAGATCCCTCAGCACCTCACGCTAATGGAAATTCTATATCATTTAGAAGCGGTAACAGTACATTTAGAGTAGATGATTTTAAAGTATTTCGTTCAAGAGCAGCAACAACTTCTATTTTAGTTGGGGCAGCCAATACAAATGATTTACGTAACGAGAATATTTCGCCAAATATTTATGGTGGAAACATAAGTAGTATTACAAAAGATAACGCCAATAACCTTTCTGCCATCAATAATCAATACATTGACATTGACTGGACTAAACCAATCGCATCATCTATCATTAAAGATGGAACGACAAATGATATTGATACAACGTATATGGGTAATCAGTTAGACTTAAATTATACGATGGCAGAAGACACCAACTCTGGCGTTTCAAACTACTATTATGCTATTGGAACAACGGCTGGTTCACAAAATATAGTAAGCTGGACAAATAACAACTTAAATTTATCTGCAACTAAATCAGGGTTATCATTAACTAATAATCAAAAGTATTTCATCATGGTTAAGGCATCAAATAACGCTGGTCTATTTAGTGATAGTATTGTAAGTGATGGTGTCATTTATTTAATGTCAACAGGTATTGAAGAAAATAATGCACTAAACGAATTATCTATTTATCCGAATCCAACAAACGATCAAGCGACTATTAGTTTAATAAGTTCTTCAAACGAAAACATAAACTACACATTGTTTGATGTACAAGGTAAATTAATTGAATCAAAAATATTAAACATTACAACTGGAATCAATACTTTAGAAATAAACACTAAGCAATTGCAATTAAGCAAGGGAGTATATTTTATAAAACTAAATTTCAAAGAAAGAGAAATAGTTAAGAAATTAGTTGTAGAATGATGTTTCAAATTTTAGTACTTGCAGGTAAAAGTATATCCTACAAAGATTACCCTGAATGGGCTACATATCTTGCTTTCTTTATAATAGCCTTTGTTGTATATTTGCTTTGGAAGGGTAGAAAAAAAATATAATATCAAAAAGGCGAAGAATATTCTTCGCCTTTTTTTATTTTAAAACCAATAATTTAATCAATAATTAGTTTTTTAGTCTCCATGCCACTTTGAGATTTAAAACGTATAAAATAAATCCCAGAAGATAGTTTCTCTGTATTGTAACGTGTTTTGTAATTACCAATCTCCAACATTTTTTCCGACTCTATCTCATCGATTAATTTACCTGTAACATCAAGCAAACTAATACTATATTTAGATAATGTTGTTACAGTATAATCAATATTTACAAAAGACTGAGCAGGATTTGGGCTTACACTAAAATGTTGAGTGTCATTATTTAATTCATTAATGCCAACCGAACCTATCACAATGTTTTGGCAAACTTGAGTTGAGCATGGAGGGAATCCAATTTCAATATAAGTCAAACAAAGAGCATAAGATCCACTCATCGAATATGTATAAGCCGCACTTGCTCCAGTGCCAGGCAAAGAACCAGACTCGCCCCATTGCCAAGCATAAAGTGCTGTTCCAGTTCCAGTCGATACTGCTGTAACAGAAACTGTGTTTGCAGAAATGGTGTAAGTGAAATTAGCTGTACATTGCGCCTTTATTAAAGAAGCTAAAAATACACTAGCAAAAATAAAAAGTAATTGTTTCTTCATAGTTAATTATGTTTAAGGTTATAAATCTAAGATAAAAAAATAAGTAATGTTAGCAAAAAATGATGTACATATACCAACAAATCATTTAAGCCCTTAATCTGATTTATATGTCATCATAAATCCATATCTTTCGAAAAAATTGCCTAAAATTTTAATCATAGCCGACCATCGAATAAACCGATCTCCTAGTCAGAGATACCGTTTTGAGCAGTATTTAAACTATTTTAAATCTGAAGGTTTTGATTGGGAGTTATCTGAGATAATCACAGAAAAGGATGATAAAGTGTTTTACAACTCTGGAAAGTATTTTAAAAAAGCATGGATACTTTTAAAATCTATTTTCATTCGTTTTCATGATTTAAGACGAGCAAAGAATTTTGATATAATATTTATACAACGTGAGGCATTGTTAGTAGGTTCATCCTATTTTGAAAAACAATTCTTTAAAAAAAATAAAGTGGTATTTGATTTTGATGATAGCATTTGGCTTTTAGATACTTCTCCTGAAAATAAAAAATTTGAATTTTTAAAAAATCCTGATAAAACTAAAATTAATATCTCACACGCTCACTTAGTAATTGCTGGAAACTCCTTTCTAGCAAATTACGCTAAACAATTCAATCCAAATACAGTCATTATTCCAACAACCATTGATAGTGATTTTCATATTCCCAAACCTGAATTAAGAGTCTTCGACTCCGCTCAGCCTGACAAAAAGAAAACTGTGATTGGATGGAGCGGAAGCATTAGTACCATTAAACACTTTGAATTAGCTATCCCTGCATTAATAGAAATTCAAAAAAAATATCCTAACCAAATAGAAATACATGTTATTGGTCAAGGCTCTTATTCTCATCCCGAAATTAATGTGATTAGTAAAAATTGGAGTGGCCAAACAGAGGTGGATGATTTAAACCATTTTGATATTGGTATCATGCCCTTACCAAATGATGAATGGGTAAAAGGCAAATGTGGATTAAAAGGCTTATCTTATATGGCCTGTGGCGTGGCTACCATCATGAGTTGTGTTGGTGTAAACTCCGAAATTATTGAACATGGAAAAAATGGCTTTTTAGCCGCAAATCAGCAAGATTGGATGAATTATCTAAGCGAATTGATTGAAAACCCTCATTTACGAATTAAAATGGGGATAGCTGGCAGAGAGACTGTGGTTAAAAACTACTCTGTAAATGCTAATAAAGTAAAGTATCTAGAGGTTTTAAAATCACTAATAAAATAGTAGATTTACTGCCACTTAATTAACAATATCACTATATAATTTTACACTTATGAAAAACACAGCACTTACACAAAAACACATTTCTTTGGGAGCTAAAATGGTTCCATTTGCAGGATACAATATGCCAGTTTCTTATAGCGGGTTAAACGATGAGCATGCAACTGTTAGAAATGCAGTGGGTGTATTTGATGTAAGTCACATGGGTGAGTTTATTTTAAAAGGTGAAAACGCTTTAGATTTAATTCAAAGAGTAACTAGTAATGATGCTTCTGTTTTAACAGACGGGAAAGCTCAATACTCTTGCTTACCAAATAATGATGGCGGTATTGTTGACGATTTAATTGTTTACCGTATCGATGAAAAAACATATATGTTAGTAGTGAATGCTTCAAACATTGATAAGGATTGGAATTGGATTAGTAAGCACAACACAAAAGGTGTTGATATGAAAAACATTTCTGAAGAAACATCGTTATTGGCAATTCAAGGGCCAAAAGGTTTAGAGACTTTGCAAAAATTAACCGATGTAAAATTAAGCGACATACCTTACTACTCTTTTGCAAAAGGAAAATTTAATGGTATTGAGAATGTTGTGATTTCTAATACTGGATATACAGGTGCAGGTGGTTTTGAAATTTATTTTAAAAACGAAGATGCAGAAAAAATTTGGGATGCCATTTTTACAGCAGGTGCTGAGTTTGGCATTAAACCAATTGGCTTAGGTGCTCGTGATACTTTACGTTTAGAAATGGGTTTCTGTTTATACGGAAACGACATCGATGATACAACTTCTCCAATTGAAGCAGGATTAGGATGGATTACAAAATTCACTAAAGATTTTACAAACCGTACCGCTATCGAAAAACAAAAAACAGATGGTGTTACTAAAAAATTAGTTGGCTTTGAAATGATTGACAGAGGTATTCCTCGTCACGATTACCAAATTGCTGATGCAAATGGAAATATTATTGGTAAAGTAACTTCTGGAACTCAATCTCCAACTTTAAATAAAGCCATTGGAATGGGTTATGTGAATAAAGAATTTGCAAAAGCCGATTCTGAAATTTTTGTAGTCATTAGAGATAAAGCTATTAAAGCTAAAGTTTGTAAAATTCCTTTTTTAAAGAAATAATTAAAATACTGTCACACTGAGCGGAGTCGAAGTGCATAGTCAAAAGTCTTCGACTCCGCTCAGACTGACAAAAAAACAAAACCAATGAACATAGAAGTTTGTTATACCCCACAAGCCTATCCTCTTTTTCATAAGGATACTTCTATTGTGGTTGTCATAGATATTTTTAGAGCAACTTCAGCTATCGTAACGGCTTTTTACAACGGAGTTAATAAAATGATTCCAGTTGCAACTGTTGACGAAGCAAAAGAATACCAAAAAAATGGATTTATGGCTGCTGCCGAAAGAGATGGAGAAGTGATTGAAGGCTTCGAATTAGGAAACAGCCCTTTTGGCTATATGAATAATAAAGTAAAAGGAAAAACCATTGCTATTTCAACAACTAACGGAACTCAAGCCATTGAAGCTAGCAGAAAAGCATCTAAAATTTTAGTGGGTAGTTTTTTAAATATAGATGTGTTGTGCGAATATTTAGCACAGCAAAAAAAGGATGTGATTCTGGTGTGCGCTGGCTGGAAAAATAAATTCAATTTAGAAGATACTATTTTTGCTGGAGCTGTGGTAGAAAAATTAACCACTGAATCTGGATTTGAAATTACTTGTGATTCTGCCATCGCCTCTAAACATTTATACAATATTGCTAAAAATGATTTGTTCGAATTCTTATCAAATTCATCTCATCGTAATCGTTTAGCGAAATTAGATTTAGAACGTGATATTAAATATTGCTTAACTCCTAATCAATGTCCTGTTATTCCAGTAATGGAAGGAAAATATTTAGTTAAAATGTAACTCAATTCTTATTTATGGAAAATATTCAAACTATAGGAAAACGCAGTTCAATTTTAATTAAAGATCAAGTTTTTAGTTTAGTGATTTTACCTACCGACGATAAAAAGAAAGTAAATTTGATGTTTTTATGGTTACTAGCTTGGAGCGTAAGTGGCGTTATTGTGATTGCTAATTACTTTACCTTACAACAAGAAAGCGCTAAATTATTTATCATTGTTTGGTTAGCGTTTTGGGCCTATTTCGAATTTAAAATCGTTCGAGTATATATGTGGAAACGATTTGGTAAAGAAAAAATATGGATTAAAAATGGCGCCTTATTTTACCAACAAGACATTAACGGCAAAGGTAAAATTAAAGAGTTTGATGTAAACCTAGTTTCTGATTTTGATTTAATTGCTTTAACCAAAGGAAGCATTGCTGATACGTTTAGTCAAACTTTTTGGGTAAAGGGTGGCGAACGCATTGAATTTACTTGTCAATCAAAGGTGATAAAATTTGGAATGCAATTAGATGATGACGATGCTAACAAAATTATTACAGCTTTAAAAAAGTTTTTAAAGAGTAAGTGAAAATAGTCTTTCTATCATCACACTTACACTCCGCTCAGTGTGACAACTCGAAGTATAAAACTATTCAGTATCATTTACTGGCAGCTCATCCCTCCAGTTCTCAATCTTCAACTTTCTAAAAAATTCTTCCTCTTCTATTTCTAACACACAGCCAGGTTTTAAATCCCCTAATTCTAAATCTTCAATCGATACACGAATTAAGCGTTTGCAATGATGATAGACTGAAGAAACCATTTTTCGTATTTGATGATACTTCCCTTCAGTTAGCGTAATCATTAACCATGAGCTAGGTAAATCTTCTCTAAATTCATGTGCGCGCTTTGGTAAATTTGCTGGCTTTTCAACTATTTCTACTTCGCACGGCGATGTGGTGTAATATCCTCCACCCTTCACTCTAATGGTAATTCCTGTTTGTAATTGAAGTAAGCGCTCTGGAGTCACTACTTTTTCTACATGCACTAAATAGGTACGTTTATGAGGAGTGTCACTTTCAAACAATAATTTAGTAACGCGTTTATTGGTTGTTAAAATTAAAAGTCCCTCCGAGTTATTATCTAAGCGACCAATAGCATGTGTTCCTTCTGGCCAAGCAAAATCAATATCACCTAGTAAATTCACCTTATCTGGGCTCACAAATTGCGACACCATTTTATAGGGTTTATTAATGATGAAATAACGATTTAAAGTATCTGGCATAGTGGTATAATTTTGAGCAAGTAAATATCACAAAAAAAGGCTAAATAAAAATTTAGCCTTTTAAGATATGATAACAACAAGTTATTTTTTCTTGTCAAACTCCGACACTTGGTTGTCAAAACACAAATAATATTTTCCTTTTGTTAAATTAGCTATATCTGTTGATTTTCCAAACCCCTTCTTTACTACTGAACCAAAGGCATCATATACCTCAAATGCTGTTTCAACAGTGTACTGAATTGCTTTGTTATCTTTAGTAATCATATAGCTTGGTTTATCTGTCCCAGAATTAATAATAACGGGAGAAGACACTTTTGGGGTAGAGCCTAAGCCAACTTGTTTTACTCTAAATTTATTTTCGCCACTATGGGTTGAAATTTGAAATGAGTAATCATGGCTTTCTGCACTTCCAACTCCTTGAACTTCTCCAACATAAACCCATTTATTCCATTTAAACTGCTCAATAACATAAGGTAAAGCACCGCTTTCGTTTTTAGCTGTCCACTTTAATATTCCTGAATTATTAATATTCATACTCACCACTTCAAAAGTTGGTCGTGGTTTTAAAACTTCAGGATTTAAAACTACAGGAGTACAATCGCTTTTGTGGCTAATTTCAATCACCACTTTTTGGCCTGGTTTAATATTCATGGCCGATAAATCAATTTCAAATGCTGAAGAATTAACTTCATCTGTTGTTATTTTACCATTAACCTTAATCTCTGTAGCACAAAAACCAACACCATTAGATCCAAAGGAATTTTGGATATAAATATTCTTATTTTGAAACTTTCCTTCAACTATTAATACACCTGCCTTAAAATTAAGTGAGAGAATGATAAAGGAAAAAACAAAAAGTAAGTTTTTCATCTTAAAAATTTAATTGATTTGAATTTATATCGTAAAATTAGCAAAAAAGCACCAAAATCTACAAGCGATGGCGCATTTTAACATATATAAACATCAACAATAATACCAAAATAGTAATCACAAGGATTTTGGAGGCTCCTTTAAAATGCATTTTGTTGATAAAACTATCCTTTCTGTATGCCCATAACATACCTATTACAAATACAAGCACAAAAAAGGCTGCAAATATCATTTTCCCTGTTGTCAACATCTTTTCGTTTATTTTTGAGTGCAATTTATAATTTTACAGTCAATAGATGAGAAAAATTATTGCCTTTTTTATTATTTGTTTTGGACTCAAGGCTTCAGCTAACAAAATTTCTGCAGCTTATGAGGCGCTTTCTATTTACGATTATTTTAAGGCAAAGCAATTATTTTACAAAAGTCTTTCTAAATATCCTTGTCAATCAGCATTCGGATTAGCAACAATATATTATAGAAACGATAACCCTTTTTCAAATATTGATAGTGCTGCCAAATATATATCCATTAGCAAAAGAAATTTTAACGATACTTCAATTTATGGTATATTTCACATAAATCAAAGAACCATTCAATCCTTAGCTTTTGATATTGGCAATAAAGGATTTGGGAAATACGACATAGAAAACTCCGTTGAAAGTTATAATGCATTTCTTTCACGATATTACTTTTCTAACAGCACTCTATTAGAAAAAATATATTTAAAAAGAGATGAATTGCAATTAACAAAAGTGTTAGGTTCACAATCAAGTAAACAAGTAAACGAGTTTTTATTTACATACCCTCAAAGTAACTTATACCAAAAAGCGAAACAATTATTTTATGATTTCCAATATGCAGAGCAAACTCCCGACAAAACAATCTATCAATATCAAGTATTCATAAAACAATTTCCTAATAATCCAAACATCATATTTGCTGAAAAAAACTTATTTAATTTCATTCAGTCATTTCATTCAAGCGATAGTTTAATCAATTTTATTAAAAAATACAGCACTAATTTAACTCGCGAAGCAGCTTGGAAATTACTATACAGCACTTCTGTTAAATCATACAACAAAGAGGAATTAAGTAACTTTTTAACAAAGTACCCAGACAACCCCTTTAATGAAACTATACTTAGGGAGATTGCCTTATCCGAAAATGTTTTAATTCCATTAAAGAATACCGAGGATAAATATGGTTACATTGATACACTTGGAAACTGGGTTATCAGTCCGCAATTTGATGATGCTTTATCGTTTAGTGAAGGATTTGCCGTAGTATCTAAAAACAACAGCTATTATTACATTAACAAAGAAGGAAATAAGATTTCTGAGCTTTATAATGATGAAATAGAAAACTACAAAAATGGTGTGGCTATCATCAAAAAAGATGGCAAATCTTATCTTGTGAATCGCACTGGTCAAATCATAACCAAAGGTTATGACGACCTTAACGATATATCGGATAATTTATTGACCTGCCGTATAGAACAAACATCAGGCGCAATTAATATAAAAGGCGAAATAGTTATCCCATTTATTTATAAGTCTTTAGGTAAATTTATAAGAGGATACACTAACTATGAAAAGTTTGACTCCATAAATAATTTTGGATTGATTAGTGTCACTAATCAATTTAAACCAGCGCAATGGGATTGGATTTCATCGGTAGACACAAATAACATTGTGATTGTAAAGAAAAAAAATAAATTCGGAATACTACATATAAATGATCAACTAATCCTACCACCTGAATATGATTATATTGTGCATTGTGTTGATGAAACATATTTAGTCGTAAAGAATAATTTATATGGATTTTATAATGTAAAAGATAGATGTTTTATAACAGCTATTGATTATAACTTTAACTTATCTCTCAATCCAAGAGATTATACAAATGGGAAAATTTTCAAATTAATTAAAGACAATGAAGTAGCTCTAATTGATGCCAATGGACGATACAGTATAAATTTTGGTAATTATTCAGATTTGTTTTTTGCCAAATGTGATATAATTAGAGCACAAAAAAATAATAAATTCGGTTTTATTGATAGAAAATTAAAAGCAATTACTCCTTTTGAATTTGATAAAGCCACTGATTTTGAGAATGATTTAGCTATTGTTGTCAAATCAAGCAACACAATGCTCATTGATAAATCAGGCAAGGCATTATACTCTATAAAAAACGGTGAACTAAAAAACTATAATCAAAATTTATATGCAGTAACACAAAGCGACAAGATGGGGCTTATAGAAAATAATGGCATTACTTTATTAAATATCGAATTTGAATCTATTGATAAAATTCACAATGACCTATTTGTTTGCGAAAAAGAGAATGAACTCTTTTTGTTTAATGCACGAACCCAAGTATTGAAAAAACTTTAATCTAATTTTTAATAATAGGAAATATGATTGTAAATATAGTTCCTTGATTTAATTCTGTTTCAAAGCTAATGGTGCCATTAAACGACACTACTGAGTTTTTAACCATAGCGAGCCCTAGTCCAGTGCCAGTTGTTTTCGTGGTAAAGTTTGGTGTAAACAACTTATGTTTTATTTCAGAGGCAATGCCACAGCCATTATCTTTCACTTTTATCGTAACAGAGTTATCTGAAGTATAAGCCATGATTTCGATTTTTCCATTTCTATCTTCTGGAATAGATTGTTCGGCATTTTTTAATAGATTAGTAAATATTCTTAAGCACTGTTCTTTATCTGCCATTATTAATAAAACATCCGGAGCTGTTAAATAAATTTCACAATCGGTATTTTGCTGAAAGAGACGAGTAACACTTTGTAATATATCACAAATATTAACAGTTTCTAAATTAATAGTGGGTAATTTTGCGAAGTTTGAAAACTCTGTTGCAATGTGAGAAAGTGTATCAATTTGCTCAATTAATATTTTAGATACTTTATTTACCCTATCGTTAATATCCTCAGGATTAGTTTCGACAACACGCTGCAGATGTTGGATATTTAATTTCATTGGAGTTAAAGGATTTTTAATTTCATGTGCCACTTGCTTTGCCATTTCTCTCCAAGCACTTTCTCGCTCCGATTGAGCCAACAGCTCTGAACTTTTTTCTAACTTAATTAACATATTATTATACTCTGCCACTAAATTGCCAATCTCGTCGTTTGACTTCCATTGAAGAGCTTCATTAAATTTACCAAACTGTATATTCGAAATCTGTTGTTTAATAATTCTTAAGGGCTTTGTTAAAAGATTAGATACTAGTAGTGCTATTAAAGTAGTTATGGCAAATAAGATGGTGTAGATATTGATTAAGGTTGTTAAATACGCCGTTAATTCTTTTTCTAAATCTTTCTGACGTGAAAAATAGGGTAAATTAATATATCCTAACAATTTATCACTTTTACTATAAAAAGGTAAATAAGCAGATAAGTATTTAAGCGAGCCTATATTTTCTTTCTGAGAATAGTTAGCGCGAATATCCTTCGTAAAGCTCATAAAAGCTGTTGGATTCATAAACTTAGAAACCAAGCCTTGCTCATAAATTGCTGGTTGAGAAGTGGCAAAAAGCATTCCTTGTTTATTAAATAAAGAAATATCACTACCAAATAATTGGGACAAACGTTTTAATCTATAAGAAGTCACATCTTTATAAGAAGGCTCTAATGACTCTTGTTGGCCAATATTTTGTTGCAACTCCCTTAAAACCGACTGAGACTTCAAGATCAAATCTTTTTCGTTTTTTAATTCAAACTGAGTGTTTACTACCCAAATGGTTCCTACAACAACACCAGCTAATGATAAAACAACGATAGAAACTAAAATAAATTGAATACGATTGTTTAAGGAACTGAATCTCTGACTCCGTTTGATTACCATCGAATTAAACCAAACGCTAAATAAAACTAATAACGAAAAGAAAATAAATAAGTATGAATTTGAAGTAAAGCGACCCCACATACCAAATTCTTTATCTGTAATAATAATCGATACGTTTTTTTTAGGTGTATATAAAAAATGTTCGTAGCCATCGTTAGTTGATGACTTGAAGGATTGTTGATTAATAAATAATGGATATTGATACTCACCAAAGGTATTTAGTAATTTATTAGATTCGTATACAGCATATGAAATCCGCTTTGACTCCAATTTGTTTTCAAGTGATTTATCTAATAGCAAATCAGGGAAAGCACCCAAATTAACTGCCAATTTTGGTTCTAATTGCAAATACAAGTGAAAGGTTTTGTCGGCATTTTTATTAACGTCTTCGATATCGATTTTAGCTACGTAGCGAATAGTTTTTTTCTCTTTATCAATGAAATATAAATCATCGCAAATAGTTTGATAGCCATCTTTTTCGATTTGTTGCTTAAAATAATCTTCATTTAAATAAACAGGATTTAAGTGCACAAAAACCGGTGTACAGTCATTTTTAAATAAGGACATTAAAATTTCATAACGCTCAAAGTATCCTGTGAAGTTTCGTTGCCTCAAGCTTTGTTCAATTTGTTCGCTACTTAAAGGTAAGAGCGATAACAAATTTTTGAGCTGAACATCTTTTTTAATGGCTGAACTAATTTTATTAAACTCATTTTCAGCAATCACATCTTGCCTATCTGTTAAACCTAAAGAAATAGCTTCAAACGTTTGTCGCTTATTAAGTTGCTCGTATTTACTAAATAACGATGAAACTAAAAATGTAGTGGTTAATACAATTAATCCAACATTGATAAAATTATAAGAGGCTTTGAAACGGCGGAGAAAAAAAGAAATTAAAATTAACAATAATGGCCAAATATATTCTAAAAAACTTGCTTGTTTGATGTGGCAAACAACAAATGCCAATATCATTAAAACAGTGCAAATTAATATGGCAATTGTTGTGAAAAATTGCAATGGTAATAAAGCTAGTATTACTTTTTCGATGCATAAGTAAAAGGCAAAAATGAGTAATCCTACTGATAATAATCCTACTAAACTAAATACGCTAAAACTAAATAGCTCATTGATATTGTAGGATATGGTGGAGTTATTTACTAAACTATAAATTAATACTCTAATTTGAACAGAGAAAAACACAATGGTCAGAAGAGATAAAAACACAAAAACAAAAAGTCTTAATTTTTTACTAGCTTGTATTTTAAAATCGATTTTATACAACAATATGGCTATTAAAAACAGTAACCCACTATTAATTAAAACATCGCCCAAGTAAGAAAAATAAAAAGAAGAAGCATCAGCAAATAGTTTAGAATCGTACAAACTAGAGTTATAAAAAACCTTAGGTACTTTAAAGTAAATCATGGCCGATCTCAACAAAAAGCAGATTAAAGCAAAAGAAAAGACAAACCATTCTTCGTTTTTGATTTTTGATTTTAAAAGTAAAAAAAGTAATAACAAAAAAAGTAGCGACGCTATAATAGCTAAAAAACTAGCGTAAGCATTTAAAGTTTTACTCTTAAATAAACCATCGGTCCTATAAACTTCAAATAAAGGAGCGCCAAATTTGGATTTAACTGCATGATCTAAATAATTAATTGGAGTAACTAGCTTGGCATTTTCGGGTAATTTAAGCCATGGGCTAAAATTGTTATTTAAATATCTGTTTTCAAAATCATACTCTGGTTTAATTGCAATTAAAGCTATTAAAGTATAATCATCGCTGGTATTACTTTTTTGTTTAATGTATTCGTACCAGCCATTTCTAATTTTTATTAACTGCACATTAGTTTCGTTTGTATAAGCAAACAAATCCACGGCAGGTTGATTATCTGTCCAGAAACACAGACTATCATTTTGATAAACGTATAGGGCAATCCCTTCATCCTTATATAAATCGCTTGCTAAGTCATGATATTTGGCAAACAATTTTTTAGGGCTAATTTTTTTGAGCGTTTCAGCCAATAAATCAAGATTGGCCTTAGCGACGGATTCCTTTTTATGTAAATGAGTTTCGGCAACTTTTACAAGATCTTGAGTGGTGTAATTATTGCTTTGAGAAAGGAAATAGGAAAACAAGGCGCAAAAAATGCCACAAATAAAAATAGCATATAATTTAAAAGGACGTTTTTCCATCTGTATTATAAGGCAATTTACTGTTTTTTAACTAATTTTTTGAGACTAAAAATCATTTTTTTGAAGTTTTAAGTATATTTGTGTAATAACACCTTATTTTTTATGGCAAAACAAACAACAAGTGCAAAACAACCTGCTTTAAAGGAATTAAAAAATACCTTTCATTTTTTTCCATTTAAAAACCAAACGGCTCCATTTGTAGTAATTATTTTACTAGGGTTGATTTTTAACTTAACTTCATTACATAACGAGTATGCTTTGGATGATGGCATTATTATTCACCAAAACGACCACGTTATTAAAGGGATAAAAGGTATTAAGGACATTATGACCAAAGATGCATACGAAAGTTTTTATCGTCGTATGAACGCTACTGATCAATTAGCCGGTGGTCGTTACCGTCCTTTATCTGTAGTAAGTTTTGCCATTGAGCAAGAATTTATTGGAGCCTATCCAAAAGATGGTTTATATCCTGCTCAGTGCTGGGATACAAACGGAAATAAAGTAAATGATGTAGAAGAAGATATTAATGATGACGGTGTTTTTAACGAAGTAGATTGTCAAGTAAAAGGCGCATCTTTAAGACACTTTGTAAATATCATTTCTTTGATTATTGGAGTAATGTTGTTATATCTATTTTTTAGAAACTATATTTTTAAAGAATGGCATGACTTGGCCTTTTTAGCAGCCCTCATCTTTTTAATGCATCCCATTCACTCAGAAGCAATTGCTAACGTAAAAAGTAGAGATGAGATTTTTTCACTCATTTTCATCTCCCTCACATTTTTCTTCTCATTTAAATATATGCAGGAAAAAAGCAATAAAAACTTATTTTGGGCCGCTTTCAACTTTTTATTAGCACTATTATCTAAAGAATATGCGGTAGTGTTAGTTATGTTAATTCCAATTGCCTTTTTTGTGTATGGCGAAATTAATTTTGATCCGAAAACCTTATTAAAATCAAAAGAATTTAAACAAGCTATTTATGTGTTTGGAGCGTTCTTCATTTGTGCTTTGCTAATGTTAATGGTAAAACGTAATTCGGATATTCACATCCAACCAGGACAGAAAGCAACGACGTCTTATTGGTTATTCCCTTTTGTGTATTTAATTGTGGGCGTTGGATTAATTAGTTCTAAAATCAAAACAAAATTCGCAACCTTAATGAGTTGGCATTTCTTTATCATGTTATTTTATTTAGGAATGCGTTTAGTAGCCGTTAAATTAAAACCTGGCGTACCTGATACTGAGATTTTAAATAATCCTTATTTATTAGCTACACAACAAGAGCAATGGGCAACTAAAGTATTTGTATTATTAAAATACTTCACCCTATGTTGGTTCCCACATCCCTTGTCTTCTGATTATTCATTTAACACCATTCAGTTCCGTACTTTTGCAAGCTGGGATACCTTAGTATCACTAGTTTTACACATTGGCTTACTTTATGCAGGTGTAAAATTAATTTTAAAGAAACACACCTTAGGATTTGCAATTGCTGTGTATTTTGCCTTTTTATTAATGATTGGTAATATTTTAATGGATATTGGAGCAACCATGGGCGAACGTTTATTATTCCATTCAACTATTGGGTTTGTGATTGCCTTTGCATGGTTAATATTAAAGGGTGTGGATAAAATACCAGGTACATTAATGACAAAACGAGTAGCTTTCTTTTTATTACTAGGAACCATGACGTTTTTATATGGTTGCAAAACTTGGGAGCGTAACTGGGATTGGAAAAATGACATCACTTTATTCTTAAAAGATGTAGAAACAGTTCCAAACTCTGTATTAGTATTAGGAAACGCTGGAGCTCGTTATATTGATTTATCTGATACGAAGAACTTTGTAGCTAAACGCGAAGAATCTTTAGAAAAAGGGATTAAATACTTAAAACATGCCATTGAGTTGCATCCACGTTATGTGAACGGCTACTTAAACTTAGGTTTAGGAAGCTACAAATTAAAACGTGATAGAGATGCATTATTTTACTGGAAACAAGCAGAGTATTTATATCCAAACAATCCATATTTAAGAAACTACTATATTGTGTTTTATAATGATTTATTAAATAGAGGATACCAAAAAGCGCAACGTGGCCAACTAGATAGTGCTATTTACGAATTACGAAAAACTATTATTTTGGATAAATTAAATCCAGAAGGCTTTTATAATTTAGGGGGTGCGTATTACCAAAATAAACAATACGACAAAGCAAAATACTATTGGGAGCAATGCTTAAAAATTAAACCAGATCATGCACAAGCGAAATCAGGATTATCTACAATTGTTACAGTAACGGTGCCAACACCAGCACAGCCAGTAGCTAAAAAATAAATAAAATCATCATCTTAATTTCAAAAGGCGAGAAATATTTCTCGCCTTTTTTAGTCTTATAACACTTATAAATATAAATGTGTCAGATTAGTGTTTTCATAAAATCCTGTCATTAATTATAAAGCTTTGTAACTAATAAAAACGCAGACCTAAATACAATTTAAAACAACAACTACAAAGTATCACTCTACATTAAAATAAAGATAAATATCTTACTTAGACTGAAGCAATTAATTATTTTGCAGCTGCTGCACTTTTCGCTTTAGCGTCATCTAATATTTTTTGGCTTTTCACTTCAGCTTCATCTAATATTTTTTGAGCTTGTTTATCAGCTTCCTTTTTAGCTAATTCTGCTGCTTTCTTAGCTGCAATTTTCCCTAATGGATTCTTTACTTCTTCCACTTGCTTATCTGCTGCTGCATAAGCCTCAGCTTTTAACTTATCCGAAGCTGCTTGGGCATCCGCTTTTAGTTTTGCGACTTGAGCTTGAGCATCTGCTAATATTTTTTGCGCTTCTTCATTTGCTTTATCTTTCACTGCTGTTACCGCTTGATCTTTAATATTTGCTCCTGCTTCACCAGCTTTTGTGCCAGTCTTCACAGTTGGTTTCATTACTGTTCCTCCAAATCCAACATTTACTTTCACAGTTTTAGGCATACTTACCGATGTACCTATCGCAGAACCAGCTTGGCCTAATAAACCAGCCACCATATTGTTAGCTTGTGCCCCAAACATCTCTGTTGGAACATTCATTTTCCAATTATAATCAATCGTTTGGTCAAAGCCTGTTGAACCTGTAATTTCAGCGTCAATTTTGTCAATTTTTACTTTCACTGGGTTACGCAAGTTTACTCTACCATCTTTAAATTCATACTCAGCAACCACATTTTGAATATTCAAGTTTTTTAATTGTTCTATTTTTAAAGTTTCACCTAATTTTACAAAGGCAGGAAAACCTCCCACTGTTACACTACTTGTTTTAAAAACGCCATTACCTTGCAAGGTTGATAAAATTGGCGACATCGTTTGATCTAAGTCTGCTTTAAAATTCTCTAAAGTAGCAGTAAACATTCCTTTGGCGTACTGCCCTATTGGCGCTAATTTTTGAACAGTATTAAATGCTGCAAATGTTTTTTGAATATCAAAATTATCCACTTTTAAACTCAAATCAACTGTTGGTTTTTTAGGATTAGTTGTCTCATAATAACCATTCATCAATACCTTACCACCTAATAATCCTAAATTCAAATTCGTCATATCTACTTTACGTTTTTTTATTTCGATATTTCCATTCATATTATCAATCATTAAGTTATCATACAACAACTTAGTAATATTGGCATTCAAAATAAAATCAATGTTACTTGGAACCTCAACAATCGTCATTGCCGCTGTATCGGCTGCAGCTGGTTGTGCTGCTGTTGTTGGTTCTGTTGAAGCCATTAACTCGTTTAAATCCATTAAATTAGATTGTACATTAAAATGTCCAATTATTAACGAATCTTTAAAAATATATTGCATAAAATTATCAATCTTGCCATTGGCTTTCACATCTGATTTTCCCATTAAGGCATCAAAGGCCGCTAACTCAACAAATTGATTAGTGAAATTTAATTTCATCGTACGCAACATAACTTCATAAGGTAAAGTCGTGGTTTTGTAATTCATTTTATCAATTTCTAAACTACCCGCCATTTTAAATTTATCGTATTCTTTTTTATCAATACTACTCATCCTTCCAGCTGCCGAAATATCTGCTTTTACAAGGCCAC
>Ga0315900_10002735_pt1 | contig 26510 bp, 21 predicted proteins | sample LakEriMetagenome_FD_203521 | JGI IMG/M metagenome (GOLD analysis project Ga0315900, IMG submission 203521) | Freshwater fungal communities from buoy surface, Lake Erie, Ohio, United States - Buoy 12 MA114 | ecosystem: Environmental > Aquatic > Freshwater > Lake > Lake biofilm | place: USA: Lake...
AAGGCCTCCAACTTGCAGGATTTAAGTAGTGGGTTCCTGCATGCAGCCTATCCCAATAATACAGTGGAGCATTTAGCTCCTTAAGGTAAACAGGCCGTCCCAATTCCATACGCCGTCTCTCGTTCAACCACTGGAGACGGCTTTTTTTTGGTAAAATTTATTAAATAAAAATAATTTTTTATTGATAAACAATAAATAAGTACCTTCGCCCTACATAAACAGAAAAATGTCGACCCAACACTCTTACTTCTTAAAAGGCCTCCAAGTATTGGCCTGGGTACTTTTTATTGGTCTCTGTGTGGAGGCGGGTGGAATAATAGTGAATGCAATCATCTCCCTGTTTTTCCATCCTGAAGCATCTTCCCGATTTTGGGGCGGACTGAATTTATATGGGCTGTACCTGTTTAATCAAAGCCATTTTGTAACCTTGGTTATCCTGCTAAGCCTGGTGGCAGTCCTCAAATCCATTCTATTTTACCTGATCGTGGACTTATTTCACCAAAAAAAAGTTGATTTTGCATTTCCATTCAATGAAATGCTGGGTAAATACCTGTTTAACCTATCCTATTTAGCCTTTGGCATTGGCCTTTTCTCGTATTGGGGAAGCCAATTTGCAAAAAAAATCCTCCTCGAAAGCAACTATAATGATCTCAACTTGCAAGGCGCTGATATTTGGATTTTTATGGGGTTCATTTTGATCATTTTTGCACTGATATTCAAAAAAGGACTTGAAATCCAAAAGGAAAACGAACTAACGATTTGAAGATGCCAATTGTCGTAAACCTCGATGTAATGATGGCCAAACGGAAAATTTCCCTCAATGAGCTGTCAGAAAAAGTGGGCTTGACCCTAGCCAATTTATCCATTCTCAAAACGGGCAAAGCAAAAGCGATTCGGTTTAGTACGCTGGCCTCCCTTTGTGAAGCCTTAGATTGCCAACCCGGCGATCTGCTGGAATTCACAAACGATGAAGCAACTTGCGCTCCCTAGACCACTCTAAAGGGCAAATTTTCATTTTTTTGTTAAGTATACCTCTCCCGATGTGTTGAAAACTACCCTAAAACCTGTCTCCCATTTTAATAGCAAAACACCAACACCTGATCTGGGCCACCTACCATATTTGTTAAAATTTAAAATAAAAAAATAAAAATTACGAATAATTACACATAACATTGCGTTTATAGAACTCAATTCAAAATTGATCGCTATGAATGCACGCATATTTTACTTCTGCTTACTACACCTCCCAATCATGGTTTTTTCACAGGATTTTTCAGGCAGCTACGAAGGCAGCTATGAAGGGGCGCCCGTCCGTATGCAACTCAACAAAACCAACAACCATTCGTATGAGGGCATTCTGGATGATAGCCACAATCAATACAAGGTAACGGCTACTAGCTCCGGAAATCAACTAACGGGCACTTGTAAGGAGCAAAACCTAGGCGTTCAACTAACGCTGAATGGTCATCTCCAAGGAAGTGCTTTATCTCTGAAGTTGGAATTCTGGGGTACCCTTATTCCCCTGGAATTGCAAAAAAAACCATCGAACCATTCCGCTTCAGCTCCCCACCAAGACCAACGGCAACGAGACCCCGCGCTAGTAGGTAAATGGGTACGGCAGTCCAACTACAACAGCAGCGGCTTTGGACAAGGGAGTATGGCTACCGAAACTTCCTTGGTATTATTGGCCGATGGGCAGGTTGCAGACGGTGGAAGTAGAACGGTGGTAGGAGGAAGCAGCTGGAGCGGCTCTTCCAGTAAGCAAGGAGGAAGCATCCTACCTGGCTTGATTTGGTATACCCAAAACAGACAGCTCTACCTGCAAATCACAGAACATGGTCAAACCCAAGTACAGCTGCTGGGTAGTTATTATGTTGAAAACCAAAACATGTTGGTTACAGGAACGGATGGCACCAAAGTACTTTATTACAAACAAATCGAGTAGAAGCAAAGAGGAAACATTCCTACCCCTTACTCCGAACGAGATTGATTTATTGCATCCAGTCAGTGCGTCAAAAAAAAACCGTCAGAATACATCTTATAATTAAATGTCGAGTGCAGAATTTCGAAATTCTACACTCGACATTAACCACTAACAATTAACCATTAACCCTTAATTACCGTCCATTTCCCAATCACCCCGTCCTGGGTCATAATGCGGACCATGTAGGAGCCAGCAGGCAATTGCCCGCGATCAATCCGCCAGGTACTGTCGCTCGAGCGTTTGCTCAACACCAACCTGCCCATAGCATCAATCAGTTCACCGCTCCATTCAGTACCAACAGCCATTCCCTCCAGTTTAAGGACGGTAAAGTCTTTGAATGGATTCGGCTGAATACTTAATTGAACACCTGTTCCAGACTGGCTGGGCGACCAGGTATCCACCGTCATAAAATTGAGCCCCACCCGGTGACGGGTAGTGTTGGTAATAACCGGTTCATTGCTGTCAAAATAGATCGCTGCCGTATTTAAGATATCGGTTTCTAAGGGTACGTCTGCCCGTTGGGATACCCGGAAGGTAACAAAACCCTGTGAAGCAGCTAGGTTGACATTGCTGTCTGGCAAGGCAATTGGCTCAAACACAAACTTTAGATAGCCATCCCCGTAATAGTCAAAGCGATAAGGATGACTGGAGGCGCCTGGACGAACGGTCGCGGCATCGAGCCAGCTTGATAGGGTATCCCGAATCACCACGGAAAAGGCAGTATCCGTACCAGTATTTTGGAAACGAATGATGTACTCCAAATCAACACCAGGGCGAATATGGTGCTTCTCACCGTAACCCGTTGGGAAGCCACGCTTGTCATTCGGATCCCAAGAGCCAATGTTTTCCCGGCATACGACGTCTTTCCACGGATCGGCATCGTCCGCCTCCAACTGGGTCACAAATCCCAGTGAAATAGTGCCGTTTGCAGCCACCCCGCAGCCTTCTACCACTACAGCTGGGTTGGAAAATCCAGGGTGCAAGGGCTCTTGCTCTGCTTCCATCCTATACGTTGCCCCATTGGCGAGCGTCGCATAAACCAAGCGATTTTCTCCCACCAGAAGAGGGGCCTGAGGAGCCATTTTCATCATCACCGCATCCTCAATAATCACATATTCCAGTGATCCACTCATAGGAGCCGTGCCAACATTCTTGGCAAAGAAGCGCACTTCCGTACCATCACACTCCGCCGTTAGCTGCACACTTGCGCCCGACCAGTTGGCATTCGCCGTTGGACATGGAGCATTGGGATAAATAACTGCTTCCAAACAGTGCGTCTGTCCCAAGTTAGCCTCACAACTTACCGCTACTCGGACCCAAAAATAACCAAACTCATTTACCTCTACATCACCAAGCTCGAACTGGTATTGATGATTGCCTACATTATTAAAAGGAACATTCGATTCCTCTACAGTCAAATAATCATCCAGCGTCAACACCGCATACGCATTTTCAGCAACAAGGGTCCCCTGGTTGTTGTAATTTACGTAATACATGTTCTGGGTATTACACCGACGCAAAAACGCATTACCAACGCTAATCTCTAATAATGGACACAGCTCAGCGGCTTGCAACGGCAAGTTGTACACCGCTGTCTCCCCCGCTGCAACACTTACCTGAAAAATACCAGGACAGGTACTCCAGGGCAGGTTGTTGAGAATTGGGGTGATAAAGTACGTACCCGCAGGCAACGAAATTTCAAAGTGGCCATCAGCAATGCTATAATCGTAATATTCGTTACCAGAAGCATCTGATACGCGAATGGTCATTTGCTGAAGCCCTACATCTCCTGAGCTAAACAGGCAATCATTGTTGTAGTCTGCAAAAATAGTCCCCTCGATGGTAGCGCAATCATCAAGATCGCCCTCTATATAATAGCCTCCAGTGGCTGTACAGCCATTCGCGTCTGTTACAGTCACGCTATAATACCCCGCACTGGTCGGCAATAACCAACCCTGGGTAGTTCCATTGTTCCATTGGTAAGAAAAGGGCTGCATTCCCCCACTTATCTGTGCATAAATACCCAGTGAGTCTGAACATATATTATTGTTCCAGCCTACAACGGAGACGCTCATCGGATTCCCAACGCTATACACCTGACAACTTTGTGCCGTACACCCAGAAGACCCTGTAATCGTCACACAATAAGTGCCAATGGCCGTAGGTTCAATCTGCGCTGTAGTGGCGCCGTTACTCCACTGATAGGTGCTGTTGGGATCATTCGAAATAGCCGTGTACACCGTATTACCACAGCCACTACCAACAATACTCGCTGTGGTGAGCGTGCTATCCGCAACCGCCGTGTAAAGCAAGGTGGTTGAACAAAGCGAAGTCGAATCTACCACTACCAAAAAATAGTTGCCAGGCTGGGTAATGATTAAATTAGAAGTGTTGAAGACCGCTCCATTTGCAAACCACTGAGACGTGTATCCGGTTCCTGCAGGGTTAAAGACAGGTGTCAACGTTACAGAACCTCCGTTACAACTGAGCGGAGCAGACTGAACGACCTCAACAGTGTAAGGGCATTGGGCCTGAATAGAGGAGGCCCAAAAGGCCACCAACAACATCAAAGGCAGTAAAATTTTTTTTGTCATGGCAATAGGTATTTTGTTTTTTCGCTTGTTAAAAGGAATAGAAATCAGAACATCTCGTTTTTCCCTCTCCCGTAGCGTACTTGGCCATCGTACCCTACCCAAAAAAGAATTCAACTAATTCTAATTTCCTGTTTCAATCCACCGCCCAACACTAGCCAGACCGGTGGAAAAGAAAGTCTGGAACACCTCTTTGGCAACCAAACCTACTTTCATTATGCAAATGTGCCGTAGTTATTTCGTTTCCTCAAAAACAATTTTTTAAATTTGTAGGTACTATTTTTGATATTTTGTTATATAAAAATCTGATTTCTATAGTTTTATGAATATTTTTGTAGAAAAAAATTTTATAAAACTAAACCTAACGCGGTAAAAAAACAACAAATGGACCAATCCATTCTATGGCAATGCTACCAAAGCCTCTCTAAACAGGAGGAAAAAAAGTTGGGTAACTGGCTTGTATCGCCTTTCTTCAACCGATCGGATAGCCTGGTTGCCCTGCATAACTACCTTAAAAACTGCCGCCAATCCAAACAAGCACCCGAAAAGCAAACGGCCATGCAGCTGCTGCAGCTTTCTCAGGAAACCCAGCTGAGGCTCCTAATGAGCGCTTTGCTTGACCAACTCGAACATTTTCTGAGCTACCAAGAGCTCTTTGCTCAACCAGAAAACAGCCAAATCGCCCTGGCAACCGCCTATCGAAAAAGAGGACTCAGCAAACCATTTCAACGCAGCCTTCAACGCGCCAGTACCCTTCTCGAAGCACAACCCTTTCGACACGCCCCCTTCCTGCAAGCTCAAGCGGCCGTTGAACTGGAGCGCTACCACCACCAAAGTAGTCTTCAGCGAATGGAGGCATTCAACCTCCAGCAACTACTGGATCGAACCGAACACGCATTCCTCGCAACGCAACTCCGCCAAGCCTGCTTCGCCCGCTCCCACCAAGCTGTCTACAAGACACACTACGAGTTCGGAGCGCTGCCACTCATCCTCCAACAACTCACCCAAAAACCCGACCTTCTACAGATTCCAGCTATCGGGTTGTACTACTACTGCTTCCAATTCCTCAGCGATCCAGCCCAAGCTAGCTACTTCCAAGCCTTCCGTACACTCCTTCAGCAAACCGCCCATCAACTGCCCACCGACATCCTGCGGGAGCTGCACCTAATGGCCATTAATTATGGTATTCGAAAAATTAATCAATACGAAACCCAATACTTGAAAGACACCCTGAACCTCTATCAATCCGCCCTTCAAACCCAACTGCTAATTGAAAACGGCTTTCTCTCCCCCTATTCTTACAACAATATTACCGCTATTGCGCTCAAAGTAGGTGAACTGGCTTGGGTAGAACAATTCGTACAAGAATACGCACCACTGTTGGAAAAAAAGCACCAAAATGCTAACTACCAACTCAACCGGGCCAGAATCGCCTATTATAAAAAACAATACACCAACGCACTCCACCACCTTCAATCAGCAGATTACAAAGACCTCATCAATAACCTGATCGCCAAAACACTCCTCATCAAAATCTATTACGAAACCGATGAATGGGAGGTATTGGAAGCCCACCTCCAATCAATGCAGGTTTTCTTGCGCCGACAAAAAGTGATCGGTTACCACCTTGATAACTATCAAAATATTATCCGTTTTTCTAAAAAATTGATCTCCCCCCTACGGCGCTCCCCAGAGGCTACTGAGGCGCTCCGCCTCCAAATTCAGACTAGCAGCCCCCTTACTGAACGAGACTGGTTCTTGGAAATGCTGGAAAACCCCTAAATTTTGAATGAATACCAAAAACGCCACCGGCGTCATGTACCTTTGTCAACCATTATGCAGCTGTTATTAACGACCCTCAACGCAAAATACATTCACATCAACCTGGCCATTCGGTTGCTGTACGAGCACAACAAACAAGTGCCTGGACTGGCCTGGAAAGAATTTACCATTAAAGAAGATAAAGACCTGATCGCGGACTATTGCAGCGCATATGACGTGGTAGCTTTTAGTTGTTATATCTGGAACATCAGTCAAACGCTGGAAGTTGCTCGCCGAATAAAAGCACTACGCCCCGAAGTAAAAATTCTGCTCGGTGGACCGGAAGTTTCCTACGACTGGGAGGATGTGATTTGCCGCGATGAAGTAGATTATATCATCGCCGGAGAAGGTGAAATCCCTTTTCAACAGTTTCTTCACTTCTATCCGGAGGTAGACCAAGTCAATGGTCTTATTCAGAAAAAAAATGGGGCCGTCGTAATCGGCGCCACCGCCCCCAGTTTCAACCTGCTGGAGTACCAGGGAATTATGCCCTACCAAGAGGATGGAACCGAATTGGAGAATAGAGTGGCCTATATCGAAACCTCCCGTGGCTGCCCTTACAAATGCGAATTCTGCCTGGCCAGCCTCGATAATAAGGTTCGATACCTGCCCATCGAAACCATCAAAGCGCATTTGCTCTACCTGATGCAACACGGAAAGGTGATCAAATTCCTCGACCGAACCTTCAATATCAAACGGGACTTCACAATTGATATCTTCCAGTTTATCCTGGAACATCATCGTCCCGGTAATGTATTCCAATTTGAAATAACCGCCGATATCCTGCACCCTGATATCATCCAGTTTATCCATGACCACGTCCCGCCAGGATTGTTTCGCTTCGAAGTGGGTATCCAAACAGTTAATCAAAAAGCCAACCTAGAAGTCAGCCGAAAACAAAGCTTCGAAAAAACAAAGCGAATCGTAAAAGAACTGGACTACAAAATCGAAATGCACCTTGATCTGATCGTAGGGCTTCCCCTCGATTACTGGGAGGATATCAAGTATAGCTTCGAGGAGGTATTCAAATTGTTTGCTCCTGAATTACAACTCGGATTCCTGAAATTTCTGAAAGGTACTCCTGTTCGACATAAATACGAACAGCATGGATATGTATTTGATCCAGAGCCTCCTTACCAAATCATCGAAAGCAATTACTTATCCAAAGAAGAACTCTACCGGATTACCCAGCTGGAACATGCCCTAGAAATTTATTGGAATAAAAAACGAGCACCCAATACCCTGCGCTATATCACAGGCCATTACAGCATATTCGACTTTTTACTCGGATTGGGTATTCACTTCGGTCAATGCAGAGCGTACCATAAATACACCCTCGATGATGTTTTCGAAATACTGGAGCAATTTGTCCGACAATCCTATCCAAACGACCCTGTTTTGATCGAAATGGTGGCCATTGACTATTATTCGTATTTCAAAATACGCCCCAAATCTAGAATTATCACCAATGTTCTACCCAGCAGACTACGAGACCCCAATGGCTTAAAATATTGGCAAATTCAGCTGGACCTGCAATTTGATTATGACACCTTCCAGTCTACCGGACAAATTGAACGACACCCAGATCGACTTTATGTCCGCTACGATGGAATTCACCTCCCCTCCCTCTCTACTTCAACAGTATATGAAAGAATTTAAACTAACAGACGAGTACATACAACTCAACGACCTGCTTAAAGTTATGCGGCTAGTAGGAACCGGTGGCGAGGCCAACTTCCGCATTACTGAAGGAGAAGTACGGGTGAATGGTGTCGTTGAGCTCCAAAAACGAAAAAAAATTCGTGCAGGCGACCTGGTTGAGCTGCACGGGAAAAAAATAAAGGTGGTCGCTACTCCAGCCGAAAGTTAATAGGCAAGGTGAAACGAACTTTCACCGGATGCTCCCCATTCATACCTGGTTTCCAAACTTCCATGCCCTCCACTATACGGATGCATTCGCGTTGTATACTGGCACAAATCCCCCTTTCTACCTTAATATCGGACACCTGACCGTCTTTACCCACCACAAAGGAAATAACCGCTTTCCCTTGAATTCCATACTTAAAAGCGTCCGATGGATACCGAACATTTGAGGCCAGATAGGATTGAAGCGTACGCTCGGCACAGTTGGGAAACGCGCTGAATTTGGGGGAGCAGCGGTACTCGGGAAGCGATTGAATGACTTCTACCGTATCCCGTTCTGGATCTGGAATATATTCCCCTGCTTTAAAAATCTCCCTGCTTTTTAACGTTCCGTCCGACTCAAAACGCAGCACTTCTCCGTCTAATTGATCGTTTTTATACGTGGAAAGTCCAATCAAATGCCCCTCCTCATCATAACTGGACTTGACTCCATTCCTTTTCCCATTTATATAAGGGATTTTTCCTGAAATCTGTCCATTTGCCGGGTGAAACTCAAAAACGGTATCTTGCACCGTACCTGTTAAGTACCGGACTACCTTGTTTTTTTGACCTAAATCAGTATAATAAGTAGCCGTCCCCTGCCGCGTATTTAAATCGCGGTCCACAAAGTACTCATCCGAAATCAAGGTTTTTGTATCAAAAAAATAGGTCCGTAAATGGTAAAGTCCTCGGGATGATTCCAAGGTATGAAGGGGACCTACCTCCAGCAAACGCGCTCCAGGTTCCAGCTTTTCCTGGTAATACGTTGACCAATAAGCAGGACCGTATGAATCTGTAACTGGCTTGGGGAAACAGGAAGGAAGTGACAGTAAAACGAGACCAACAAAAAAAAGACGGGTAAGCATAAGGAAAGTTAAATAAGTAAGGTCAAAAGTACTCATCCCCACTTAATTGATCAGCAAAAACCATCTAACGGATATTAAATTTTCTTAACAAATGGAGAATTAAGCAATTCATCGTATTTTTGCGATAAACTTTTGAACATGAAAAAAATACTTGTTTTATGCACCGGCAACAGCTGCCGAAGCCAACTTGCCGAAGGATACCTCCGACATTTTGTCGGAGATAGAGCGGAGGTGTTCAGCGCCGGAGTGGAGACTCATGGGGTAAATCCACGCGCCATTGCCACCATGCAACGCGATGGGTTGGATATTAGCACCCACACTTCCAATCATGTAGACGAATATCAAAATATTGATTTTGATTACATTATCACTGTCTGCGACCATGCCAAAGAACGCTGCCCCTACTTCCCGGGAACGGCCCAACGGTTTCATTACAATTTCCCGGATCCAGCCAAAGCTACCGGGACAGAAGCAGAAATAGACGCGGAATTTGATCGAGTACGCGACCTGATTAAAGCCTATACCCGCGAGTTCATTCACACCCATTTTGATCAAAACTAATGCACTCAACCGCTACCAAACAACTCTCGTTTCTGGACCGCTACCTGACCCTATGGATCTTGCTTGCCATGGTTATTGGGGTAGGAATTGGCTATTTTTTTCCTGGAGCGCCTACATTTATTGAGCGAATCCAGTTTGGAACCACCAACCTACCCATTGCTATCGGATTGATATTGATGATGTACCCACCTTTAGCAAAGGTCCGCTACGAGGAACTCGGGAATGTCTTCAAGAACAGAAAATTACTGGTACTATCATTGGTGCAAAACTGGATCATTGGCCCACTACTAATGTTTGGGCTAGCCGTGTTGTTTTTGCACGATCACCCACCCTACATGGTTGGTCTAATTCTGATTGGATTGGCTCGCTGTATTGCGATGGTCATTGTATGGAATGAGCTAGCGAATGGGGACAATGAATACGTAGCTGGTTTGGTAGCACTCAACAGTGTTTTTCAGGTGTTTTTTTATTCAGTCTATGCTTGGATTTTCATCACCCTCCTCCCGCCGTTGGTTGGAATGGCTGGTATGGACGTACAAATAAGCATGGTTCAAATTGCGGAAAGTGTATTTATTTATTTAGGAATCCCTTTTTTGGCTGGATTTTTAAGCAGAAAGTATTGGGTGAACAAGAAGGGCAAAGCCTGGTATGAACAAACGTTTATTCCAAGAATTAGTCCAATGACCTTGGCATCTTTGCTCTTCACGATTGTGGTGATGTTCAGCTTCAAAGGCAATTTAATCCTCCAGTTGCCTATGGATGTTCTCCGCATAGCGGTACCGCTCGTGCTCTATTTTGTAATCATGTTTTTCGCGGCCTTCTTTCTAGCGAAAAGAGCGGGGGCAGATTATGCAAGAAGTACGTCCCTCGCATTTACGGCGGCAGGAAATAATTTTGAGCTGGGCATTGCAGTGGCCATTGCTGTCTTTGGTATTGATTCAGGTGCAGCTTTTGCCGCGGTAATTGGCCCACTTATTGAGGTGCCTGTTTTGGTCTTACTGGTTCAAGTAGCCCTCCGGCAGCAAAAGCGGTTTAAAACGACTTAAGTAGCGCAGCATATTCAATTTTGATAGAAAAATTCGATCAGATGATGGGCTTTCCCTACTTTTGAGCCAGGAGAAGGCCCGCCTCTCTTTGAAAAACCACTTCTATCACACATCAAAATGACGTCCTAAACAATGGAAAAATTTGCTGTTGAAATCCGCTGGGCACTGGTCTTCGGTGCTATGAGCCTACTCTGGATGATGTTGGAAAAAATGGCCGGTTTGCACGATCAACACATCGCCAAACACGCAATTTACACCAACCTTGTGGCCATTCCTGCCATTGCTGTTTATGTATTTGCCCTTCGAGACAAAGCAAAAGAATCGTTTGGAGGCAACATGAATTTCCGACAAGGTTTCTACACTGGGCTTTGGATCACCTTTTTTGTGACCCTTTTAAGTCCAATCACCCAATCAATTACCTCATTGGTCATCACCCCCAATTTCTTTCAAAACGCCATTCAATATGCCGTGGAAAGCAAAACCATGACCCAAGATCAGGCTGAACAATATTTCTCCTTAAAAAATTACCTGATTCAAGGATTATTTGGAGCACCTGTAATGGGTATCCTGACCAGCGCTATTGTCGCGTTCGTACTCGATAAAACAAGTAGAAAAAAGTAGCCGGAAGGAGGATTTTTGGGGAATGCAATCGCTTCGATAAATGATTGGCTGCTGTCAAAAAAAGCCAGCACAGGGCCTAAAAGCTTCTACCACCAACCCCAAAAGACCAATAATAAAAGCGCAAAAAGAAAATAAACTACTCCAAAGGCGAGTTGACTACCCGCTGTAATCAAACCAAAACGGCCCATAGACCGCTGACTGCGGTATTCTGGGCGATTTCGGGTCTTGCGGAGCACCCTGCTTCCATACACCAGTGCCAAAATGGTGCATGGGAGAATAAAAATCCCTACCCAAGGACTAAATGCAAGTGCAAACAACCACAAAAAAAGACTGCCAGCGCCAAACAAGGCCGCCAGTTTGGAGGAATTGTTGAGTTTACGCTCCTCCTCGGCCAACAAGGCGGCATCCTTAACCAAATCTGTTCCTGACTTAGTATCCCTAGCCCGGCGGATCTCCCGGATCTCCCGAAAATCCATCTGCTCCAATCGCTTAGTTGTACCACAATCGTAATACCGAATAGTACCCTGCTTCACTGACTCGATTTGGACCACTAATATGGAACCTGTATGCGTAACCAGGGTATCACAATCCATTCGAACAGAATTTGCCTTCAATACGGTGGTGCCAACTATCAGCACACAAAGGAGAACAAGTAAACGCATAGACTATTTTTTGTAGAGAGATTACTTGAAAAGCCACCTCCCCGTATATAGTGAATTAAAAAAACAGTAGAATCAAGATTAACCAGAACAACAACAACAGAAGATTCAGACCACCAGCAACAATTCCAAAAACTCCGACTCCCCGTTGCCGCCTTAATCCGGGCAAGTCCCGGGATTTCCATACAATCCATATCCCCAAGCCAAAGGCAATTGCCCCCAGCGGAAAAGAGACAATCAGCAATGGAGGAAAAATCAAAGCAATTAACCAAAAAAGCATGCTAAAAAGCCCAAGAAGCAAGGTGGACCCGGTTCTCCGATTGATCTTTTTGATCAATCGCTCCCGTTCCTTATTCTTCTTCGACTTCACGGACTGCTCCGGGGGGATTTTACCTAGCCGGACTTCCTGAATATTTCCCATCCAGCGCTCTTTCAACCGGGTGGAATCTCCGCAATCGTAAAAGCGAATCACCCCATCATCAATCGATTCAACCCGTACCAAAAGCTGCTCTCCCGTGTTCGTAAGCAGCGTATCGCAGGGTGAGGCCAACTCCATGGCCAACAGTGGAAACGGAAGTGCCACTCCAAGGACCCAGAAAAAGAGCCACCTGAACCAAAATTGAAAGAGAACTCTATTAATCATGCTCAAAAGTAGATGTATTTTCACGAATGGAATAAACTCATCCAGTTTTTATAGCCAAAAAGCCTACTTTTGCAGAAAGACAGAATCCACATCGACATGTTGCCAATCCATCGCAAAGAGCCTAAAAGCTTACTCTCCCTTAAGGCGCAGCTGCAAGCACAAAGGATGCCTCGCTACCGTAAAATAATCCGTTGGACCTGGATCCTGCTATATGGTGGGCTGGGCGCTGTTGCCGCCCTTTTTCTTTTGATTAATTTCACCGCCATCCCTTCTTTCCGGGAATTAGAAAACCCTAACAGTGCCCTTGCTAGTGAAGTATTGGCCAACAACAACGAGGTACTCGGACGCTATTTTATTGAAAACAGGGTGCCTGCTACCTTCGATGAACTTTCTCCTTGGCTGGAAAAAGCCTTGGTCAGCACCGAGGACGAACGCTTCTACGACCATTGCGGAATCGATGTCCGGGCCATCGCTCGGGTAGTTGTACGTACTATTCTCCTGGGAGATGAGAGCGCCGGCGGGGGCTCCACTATCACCCAGCAACTCGCCAAAATGCTTTATTCCGACCGAGATTTCAGTGGAATGAATAAGGTAGAAAAAACAGTCGCCTTGCTCTACCGAAAACTTCGGGAGTGGATCACCGCCGTTAAACTCGAAAAATCCTATACCAAACAGGAGATCATCGCCATGTACCTCAACCAGGTCAATTTCGTCAACAATGCGTACGGAATTCGGGCTGCCTCCGAAATATACTTTGGCTCCGAACCTGGCCAACTCAAACTGGAAGAAGCCGCCTTGCTCATCGGCATGCTCCAAAACCCTTCTCGCTACAACCCCATATCCCGCCCCGAAAGAAGTATTCGCCGCCGAATGGTGGTACTCTCCCAAATGCAAAAAGCAGGTCATATCTCCGAAGCAGAGTACGATAAACTGAAACTGAAGCCACTCGATATGAGCCGCTTCAAAAAAATATCCTTCAGCGAAGACAAAGCCCCTTACCTCTGCTCCGAACTCAAAAAAGACCTGAAAAAAATTCTTAGCTCGCCAGAATGCCTCAAACCCGATGGCACTCCATACGATCTATATAAAGATGGCCTGAAAATATATACCACCATCGATCCAATATACCAGGAGAGCGCCGAACAAGCTATGCGCGAACACATGCGCAGCATTCAATCGCGCCTCTTTGGTGTCTGGCAAGGTCAAGACCCCTGGACCTATAAATCAAAAGAGACCAAAGATGAAGAAATCGAGCTGCGCCAAAACAGCCTGCAAGCTGCCATCCGAAGCGGAGACCGCTACCTTCGCCTCCGGGCAGACTACCTCCAAAATACCCTCGACCAAATCAACAACGAATTGAATGTTGACCTAGAAGATGAGGAAATCCTCCTCCTCCTGGCAGAAGAGAAAAAAAGCGGCATCCTCTCCAAAAAAGTCAGCCAAGGACGCCTTTCCTCCTCCAAAGCCGCCACTTTCCGCAAAATCATTGGAAGTGAATGGTGGCCCTCCCTCAAAAAACAATGGTCAAGCCTCCAAACAGCTACCAAGAAAACCTACAATACCAAACAAAAAATGAAGGTGTTCTCCTGGGCCAACCCCAAACTGGAAAAAGATACCTTCATGAGCCCCCTCGATAGTATCAAATACCACCGGATGTTCCTACAAGCCGGTGTTCTGGCAGTCGACCCTACCTCCGCAGAGGTAAAAGCCTGGGTGGGAGGAATAAACTTCAAATACTTCCAATTCGACCATATCCGATCCCCCAGACAAGTAGGATCCACCTTCAAACCATTTATCTATGGAACGGTAATGGCCCAGCAAAACTACACGCCCTGCTTTGAAGTGTATGATATGCCCGTCACGATTCCAGCCTATTACCAGAATTTCCAACACGGTCAAGATTGGACTCCAGGGAACGCTACCGAGAGCTACTCCAACCAGTTAATGACCCTCAAAGATGCCCTCAAACACTCCGTAAACTCCGTGAGTACATACCTGATGAAACAAATGGGGGGTACCGAACCAGTAATGGAGGTCCTAAACAATATGGGGATCGATTCCACCGCCCGCTTACCCAATTCACCAACCATCTGCTTGGGAGCCGGAGATCTCACTGTCTGGCAAATGACTGGAGCTTATACTACTTTCGCTAACAATGGGGTCTTCGTACGACCCTATGTCATACGAGAAATTAAAGATAAAAATGGTAGAGTCATCTACCGAGCGCTGCCCGAAGAACACCTGGCGCTTCCTCCTATGGCCAATTATATGCTTAACCAAATGCTCCAATACAATGTAAAAGGAGCCCCCGGAATCAATCAACTAAAATCACAAGTCGGCGGAAAAACAGGGACCACGAATAACTTCGCAGATGGCTGGTTTATGGGAATCACCCCTAGCCTCGTGGTCGGAACCTGGGTGGGCGGTGAAGACCGCTGGATTCGCTTTAACTCCCTCGCCGACGGACAGGGAGCCCGAATGGCTCGACCAATCTTTGCCAATTTCCTCAAGAAACTAGAACAAAACAACCAATCAGGGTACGATTATACGGCCCAGTTTAAAGTCCCCGATGGAGAACTGCCAGACTTGAACTGTACCTCCATTCAGGATAGCGCCCCTGAAGGAGATAGCCAAGAGGAGGATTTTGGAGGAGAAGGCCCCTTTGGAGACAGTCCCACACCGCCCACCGGAACAAAACCCAAGAAAAAACCAGACGCTGGCTTTGGAGATGATCAATAAAATATTCCTTTCCGGCTGCTTACTCGTCCTGATGGCCAGCTGCGCCCACGAGCCCGCCCAGCCGAGCCAGCCACCACTGCCAGGCCTTCAAACCTATACAGGCATGATACGCTTCGACCGAGGATTCAGCAATTTCACCGATTGCTCCTCCGGAAAACTATATCTGCTTGCAGATTCAACCAAAACCATCGGACCACTGCATTATCGAGCCTGCCAGCCAGCCCAATGCCCAGAAGAAAAGGTATTCGCTAAAGTGCTGGCACGGTTATTCCCTGGAGCGGGAAATGCCAAAAATGACCCAGGCACCCTGGGTGTCGTAGAGGTATTGGAACTTTCGGCCGCTACCCCAGGCAACACCTGTATTCCATTCGAATACTGGTGCTCCGACGAACAAAACACCTGGTCCTTGCTTCTTTCCCGTGAAAACAACCGGGCTTTTTTTAAGGATTTAACCGAAAATAAAGGCGCCACCTTTCACTGGAAATCCCCTAGTCAAACCAAAGAAGGTAGCATCTACCTTCTCCAAAACACCCTCCAGCCCAACGATCAACTCCGGTTGGTCGTCCAGTCCAAGCCCTGCGCTGGAAAGGATGGCGCCTTAAAAGCCATCGTCTACTACAGGGGAAAGCAGTACTTAGGCTGCGCCCAAAAAAACTAATCCCCTAAGACAGACCACAAGGATGGTGGAAATCCAGAATGTCAAACACAAAATTTCGACATTCGAAAGTTGCCTTCGGACCTGGCTGGCCAACTTTCAGCCTTTCCTTCCCACCAAAATCATCTCTTCTCCTGATACTAATCATCCGGGCGACGATCGCATCCGGACGACCTTCGCATCAACAATTCACCACCAAATTCAACTCTTATGCGTACGATTACTTTATTTTTATTGTTCATCTGCTTAGGAGCGACGCCCCAGCTCTCCGCTCAATCCACTTCCAGCAATCGTTCGAAAGTGGCTGTTTTACATATCGACACCAAAGGGCTCAACCTAGATCCCATCCAAATGGGAGACCTAACTCGAATTGAGCTGGATAAAACAGGCTTGTTTGAAATCCTGGATAAATACGATGTCCAATACCTGGTGGAAAAGGAACAACTAAAACTCGAAAACTGCTATGGCAAGATTTGCCTGGTCGAGGTCGGCAAAAAACTGGGAGTCCAAAAAATGCTCACCGGTGCCGTCGAATTACTGGGAGAAAAAATTGTTGTTTCCTACCGCCTGATCGACGTGAGCACCTCCACCGTTGAAAAAAGCCAAATCATCGAGTTCCTAAACCTTAAGCCTCAGCTGCAATCCATGATCAGCATCACCCTGCGCCAACTGCTGGGGCTAAGCAATGACGCAGACCTGGTATCTAAATTAACCAAACCAGACGCTTACGAAAGCGAAATCAACAACCCTAATAAAGACCGACTCAACCTCTCCGGCCCCCGAATGGGCGTAACATTTATCACCGGACAAACAGCTGACCGTATGAAAGCCCCCACCGCAGAGGGTGGAATCGACGCTATCCCGGTGATGTTCCAGTTTGGTTACCAGTTCGAAACTGCCTACCTCAATCAAGGCGGACTCCAAGCTTTGTTCGAATTTATCCCTATCATCACCGGCTTGGATCAAAGTCAGATCATCCCCAGTGTAAGCATCTTACACGGTATTCGAAGCAATAAAAAAGGATGGGAGTTTGCATTCGGACCTATCCTCTACATCAACCAGGTAGCAGAAGGATTTTACTACAACGGCGTATGGAAGCGCACCTTCGATTGGAATGTTGAAACACAAGGAGCCCCTTACCCTGCGGGAGCAGAAATCGTGAAACGATTCGACAAACGGGGCGACTACCGCCTCACCTCCTCCTTCCTCTTCGCCTTCGGTAAGTCCTTCAAATCTGGAAGAATGAACGTTCCCGTCAACTTTTTCTACATCCCAAGCAATGCCGGCCACCGCTTCGGCATCTCCGTTGGATTTAATGGAAAAGGAGGGTCATACAACTAAAAATTAGCCCTTGGGGCCGCCTCCGGGCGGCCCTTTTTAATACCGAGAACGCCCCCAACGGCGAATCCAGTGTAAAAAAGCACGGATCAATATCCAGGCATGCGCCAACAAGGTGGGAAACAAACCAAAATGGACCCGCATCACCTCAAATCGATCTTTTAAAGACTGCTGGTGCCGCTGCTTCGACATTCCCCCCATCAGATAGTCCGTAATAATCAAGCCGACATTCACATTCTGCCGGCTGTGCTTTAGTATCCGAATACACCAATCGTAATCCGCACAAAGATTATCCATCACGTACTCCGGAGCGATGGTTCTACGAACAATGAACGATTGGTGCACCACTAGCATCCCCTGCAAGTACTGGCTCCAGTGCAATGACACCGGTAAAGACCGGGTACTTAACTCGCTCATAATCCCGGCAGGCTCCCGCTTGGAATTGACCAACAGCGTTTCTCCATAAAGTACGTCCGTCTCCGGTGTAACACGCTCCATCAATTGGGCCACCGTATTTTCCGAGTGCAGCCAGTCCCCACAGTTCAAAAATTGAACAAAATCACCCGTGGCCATGCGTAGCCCCTTGTTCATGGCATCGTACAAGCCTTTGTCCGGCTCCGAAATCCATTTCAAGTAGGGCATCTCCTCAGCGTAGGACCGGATCAAATCTACTGTTCCGTCTTTTGATCCTCCATCCACCAAGATATACTCCAAATGTGGGTATCGCTGCTTTCGCACACTCTCTACCGTACCAGGCAAGAGTTCCCGCCCGTTGTAAACGACCGTAATAATGGTAAATCGAACCATAACAAACTATCAAGCTTCTTCTAAGGCTTGAACCAAAATAGAACAAGCCAAGTGAATTTCAGGCTCCGTAATGGTAAGGGGAGGAGCCAGTCGCAAAGATCGGTCATTAAATAAAAACCAATCCGTAATTAATCCTTTTTCCAAACAAAGGGCAATCACTCTACGAACCAACTCTGCATCATCCAGGTCAACAGCCATCCAAAGACCAAGGTGCCGAAGCTCTTTAATCCTGGGATGTTGCAAGAGTTGTACAAACAACGCTTCTTTCTGCGGTACCTGCGCGATGAGATCGGACGCAACTAACACCTTTAAAGTAGCCAGTGCTGCCGCCGCCGAAACTGGATGCCCCCCAAAGGTGGTAATATGACCCAATACCGGGTTGAAACTCAGCACTTCCATTATTTCCTTCGGCGCTATAAAGGCGCCAATCGGCATCCCCCCACCAAATCCCTTGGCAAGTAGCAAAATATCCGGTACAACTCCATAAGCCTCAAAGGCAAATAAATGCCCCGTCCGACCGTATCCCGCCTGGATTTCATCCAAAATAAGCAGAGCACCTACCTCCGAACAGCGAGTCCGTAGGGCCTGTAACCAAACCGGATCGGGCAACCGAAGTCCGGATTCTGCTTGTACCGTCTCTACGATTACCGCCGCCACCGTCGAATCAATCTTGTTCAAACAATACAGGCAATTGTAATCAATATGCCGAACACCCGGTAACATTGGATAATAAGGCAAGGTAAAATCGGTGGGATTCATGAGGCTGGCAGCCCCAAGAGTACTGCCGTGGTAAGCAAAACGACAAGCTACCAAATTTGGTCTTCCGGTGTACCGCTTCGCCAATTTTAAGGCACCCTCCGTCGCTTCCGTCCCAGAATTAGTATAATAAACCGAATCCAAACCCGGCAACCGGGAAGCCAGCAAGGTGGCTAGCTCCACCTGCGGATTTAATATGTACTCCCCATAGACCAGCGTGTGCCAGTACCGCTGAAGTTGCTCCTCGACCGCCAACTGAACCGCTGGATACCGATGCCCAAGGCAACTTACTCCAATCCCTGCAATCATGTCCAGGTAACCCTTCCCGTCGGTGTCGTAAAGATACAGCCCTTCCGCCCTCGAAATCTCCAGGCCAAGCGGGCCCGGCGAGGTTTGTGCCAGGTGTTGTAAAAAAAGTTGTCGTTGCGATGGCATACAGTTGGCAGGCAGTATTTTAAGATGTATGTTTGCCCACCGCAAAGAAAAAGCAGAATTGCGAACTATCCAGCAGAATGAAACGTTATAGTTCATCATGACCGCAATCAATCTATTAGCACAAGATATTCCAGCGCTTAAGCTGGAGCAAACTGGCAGGGATGCCTTCCACCTGCTAAGCGATTACCATGTCAAACACTTACCCGTAATCGATGGAAAACGCTTGGTTGGAATTATCTCGGAGGAGGATATTTTTAACCATAAATTGTACGATGCTGTCCGAGAATATGACTTCTCGCTCCAACGCCTCTTCTCGGTGCACCCCAATGAACATTTGTTCGAAATCATGCGCTTAATGGGTGAAAACCGCCTGACCATTATGCCCGTCACCGATGAAGAAGGAAATTACCTGGGGATGGTTTCTCAAAACACCCTCGTTAAAGCCTTTTCCAACTTGACAGCCTTCTCCATGCAAGGAGGAGTAATTATAATGGAAATGAGCCAGCGTGATTACGCCTTGTCCACCATTGCCCGCATCGTAGAAGAAGAAAACGCCCGGGTTCTAGCCGTCCTAATCTCCTCCACCCCTGACGCAGAGCTATTGGAAATCACCCTGAAAATTAACCGAACCGACGTCAGCCGTATTGTTGCCAGCCTCGAACGACACCAGTTTACCGTTCGACAAACCCTCGCAACCGATGCCTACCACGATACCCTCAAAGATCGCTACGATGCGTTAATGAGTTATTTGAAGGTGTAGTATTATCTACTTTGATAGTTTGCCACTTAACAAAGGCCAACCGAGCTTCTTTTAGTTTAATAAATACGAACTCCCCGTAACGGACTAATGCCGGGGTCAACAAGAGCGCCTTCCATTCTTGTATTTAGCCCTCCCAACAGGACAATAGAAAGGGCCTAAAGTCAAACCAACTTTCTCCTTCTATTTCCGACGTGGACTGTTCTTCATCCAATATTTGATGGAGAACGGTCCATGTCAAACCTCTTATTCCATTCCAACTAACCTTTTGACCACCTTCCACACCTGCTCATACCCCCAGTTGGGACCGTCCCAAGGAGCACTGTCAATGTATTGGTAGGTTAGACCCAGGTTATAGTACATCAATAAGAGCAAAAGGAGATAGATCCATTTGCTTCTGCTTTGAGCCAGGATTTGTGCCAAGGGTAGTACCAACAACGGTAGAAAATCCACGTAACAACGGTGACCAAATGCGCCACCAAACCACCATGCCCACCAACTGGCAAAAAGATAGGTCGCCAGCATCAGAGTTAGCAAAACTGCCAACTCTCCATGCTTGTTTTTCAGTGCACCGTAAATAAGTCTTCCCAATGGCAGCAATACAATGGGGGAATACAAAATCCAACCATTCCAGGCTCCAAACAACACCTTCACAATTTTAGGGTCTTTCCAGTAGATAAAGGACTCATTTAGGTAGGACCAAATGAAATAGTTTCCTGAAATATAGTACCAATAATAAACTTGAGGCAGCCAGAGTAGGACCACTATCCCGACTCCCATCAAGAGCCATTTGATGCTTTCACGAGTAAACAAAGCACCAAGCTTGTTTTTGAACACCGCCAAAAGCAGAAAATAGAATGCATACACCACATTGGTAGGCCTGATCAACACCATTAGACCCAGTAGAGCAGCAATTATCGGGATCCGATTGTATCTGAGTTGCTTTTGACGAAAAAAATCGTCTCCAAAATAAACAAGTAAAGAAGCCAACCCAAAAGAATACACATGGGACATGGCAGGTTGGAAAAAGGTGTAATAGTACAAATTAGTCCCCAGCGCAATGGAGCCTAGTGCCCACAAAGAGGAAATTTGAATGTATTCTTTGAATGTATTCTTTACTAAAAATTTATATAAATAAAAAATTCCTAACCAAAAATAAAACAATCCGGCTAACATAATGCCGTAGGAATAAGTAAGACTATGGCCATCTGATGCAAACCCGAGTGGTTTACTCAAAAAGTGCGCGACCAAAAAAAAGGGGGCTTCCATTAGTGCTACTCCACAAGTATACTTGGTGTATATTTTAGAGTTGGTCTCGGAAAATGGTTTTAAATATTCTTTGTCAGCCACCTTTACTTTATCGAATCCTCCATAAATAAAGGTGGCTGGCAAATAAATATAATAGCCCTCCATATCAGACCAAAACAACTTGGCGGGGTATTTATTAGCTTTGTAACTAATAAAAATAGATCCTAGTACCAGGGCAACAAATAAGTACTTCATAAAGCGATCAGATAGTTTTTCAATTTTACCCGACAAGGTAAGAAAATACTGGACGCTTAAAAAAGCTTTTCTAACTCCGCTCCACCCTATATTAGAAACAATTTTAGTTATACAAGTACATGCTTCTGTTCCGATCCAATTCTCTGAAATAGGGATCTTTCAGGTTTTTGATAAAGTGAATGGCCTCCCCTGTGGATTTCATCTCCGGCCCTAATCGTTTATCAACTCCAGGAAACTTATCGAAGGAAAAGACAGGAATTTTGATCGCATAACCATCCAATTGATTAACCATTTCAAAATCCTTCAACTTATGGGTGCCCAGCATTACCTTGGTGGCAATGTTCAGGTAAGGCACCCCATACGCTTTTGCAATGAACGGTGTGGTCCTGGATGCCCTTGGATTGGCTTCAATCACGTAAACCTGGTCGTCTTTGACAGCAAATTGTATGTTAATCAATCCTCTAATATTTAAGGCATGGGCAATTTTCTCAGCATAGTCGCACATGGTCTGTACTACAATTGGGCCCAGGCTGTACGGAGGAAGCATAGCGTTCGAATCACCGGAGTGAATACCAGCGGGCTCAATATGTTCCATTACACCCATAATATGAACCTGCTCCCCATCATAAATTGCATCAATCTCTGCTTCCTTGGCGCGCTCCAGGAACTGGTCAATCAATACTCGGTTATCCGGCATGCTTTTGAAAATACTCAGTACCTGCCGCTCCAGCTCTTTATCATTGATCACAATTTTCATTCCTTGTCCACCCAACACATAAGAAGGACGCACCAATAGAGGATAAGGTGTCTGCCGGGCAATTTCAAGTGCTTCGTCCACATCATTTGCGACTCCGTACTTTGGATAGGGTATCTCCAGCTCCTTCAACAAATCGGAAAACCGGCCGCGGTCTTCGGCAATGTCCATGTTGTCATACGAGGTACCAATTATGTTCCAGCCATTGTCGTGGAGTTTTTGAGCCAACTTAAGCGCTGTTTGCCCGCCCAACTGTACAATGATGCCATCGGGTTGCTCATGCTCCAAAATTTCCTCCAAGTGCTCCCAAAAGACCGGTTCAAAATACAATTTGTCCGCCAAATCATAATCCGTAGAAACCGTCTCCGGATTGCAATTGACCATAATCGCCTCATAACCCACCTCTTTAATGGCCAAGATACCGTGCACACAACAGTAATCAAATTCAATCCCCTGTCCAATTCGATTAGGGCCGGAGCCCAACACCACTATTTTTTTCTTGTCAGAGCGGACACTTTCATTTTTATCATCAAATGTAGAATAAAAATAATTGGTTTTGGATTCAAACTCTGCAGCACAGGTATCCACCATTTTATAGACCCTGCGGATTCCTAAAGCTTTACGGCGTCGGGTAACTTCCGACTCTGAAATCCGCAGCACCCAGGCGATTTGTGCATCGGAATACCCATTTTTCTTCAATTCAAGGAAGAAGTCGTAAGGAATATCGTCTGCAACATTGTATTTCAACAAACGATCCTCCAATTTGACCAGCTTCTTGATTTCTCCAATGAACCATGGATCTATTTGTGTAATGTTATGCACTGTTTTGGAGGAAATACCAAGACGCAGGGCGTCCCGTACCCGGTATATGCGATCGTCACTGGCTTTTTCCAACCGCTCCAGGATATCATCTGTTTTAATCCACTCTTTTTTATCAGCGCCCAATCCCATTCGGCCATTTTCCTGGCTTTGGCAAGCCTTTTGCATGGCCTCGTTGAAACTGCGACCAATAGCCATCACCTCTCCAACCGATTTCATCTGCAATCCAAGCTGCACGTCTGCATTGGGGAATTTGTCAAAATTCCACCGTGGCATTTTCACAATTACATAATCAAGGGTAGGCTCGAAAAACGCAGAGGTAGTTTTGGTGATCTGATTATTCAGCTCATCCAAGTTGTATCCGATGGCCAACTTGGCGGCAATTTTTGCAATTGGATAGCCTGTTGCTTTAGACGCCAACGCAGAAGAGCGCGACACCCGCGGATTTACTTCAATAGGAATCAACGCTTCCGTGGCAGGATCTTGGGCAAATTGAACATTACAGCCCCCCGCAAAATTGCCCAGGGAACGCATAATCAAGATGGCATAGTCCCTCATTTGTTGGAAGCTCGTATCTGACAAGGTCATCGCCGGAGCTACAGTGATGGAATCTCCGGTATGAATGCCCATTGGATCCAGGTTTTCAACTGTGCAAATAATGCACACGTTATCCACATTATCACGCAGCAACTCCAATTCAAACTCCCGCCAACCCAGGACGGCTTTTTCAACCAAAACTTCGTGGGTCGGGGATGCATTCAAGCCTCGTTTTAGGGCTTCATCAAACTCCTCTTCTTTCATCACAAAACCTCCACCTGTACCACCAAGGGTGTAAGAGGGGCGAATAACCAATGGAAACCCTATTTTTTGAGCGGCTTCCTTGCCTTCTAAAAAAGAATTGGCAATATAGGAGGGTGCAACGTCCAGGCCCAATTGAACAACCAATTGTTTGAAGGCCTCCCTGTTTTCCGTAATTTCAATCGCACTGGTATCCACTCCAATCATCCGGCAATTGTAATCCTTCCAGATTCCCATCTTTTCACACTCGATCGCCAGGTTAAGGGCAGTTTGTCCACCCATGGTTGGAAGAACAGCATCAATGGTAGGCAAATCGGGGCTTTCCTGATGCTCCCTAAGGATTTGTTCAATACTTTCCGGAGTTAATGGCCTCAAATACACGTAATCAGCCGTCACTGGATCGGTCATGATGGTGGCTGGATTGGAGTTAATCAGCGCCACCTTTATTCCCTCTTCCCTTAGCGAGCGACTGGCCTGACTACCCGAATAGTCAAATTCGCAGGCTTGACCAATTACGATGGGGCCAGAGCCAATAATGAGGATGCTTTTAATGGAGTGATCGCGTGGCATATCCGATTTGCTAAAATGAGAAGCGTTGAAAAATTAAAAAAGCGGACAACGGGAAGATACTTCCCGTTGTCCGCTTACCTGACAATGATGTATGGCTGTTTTGTGCTCTTTTCATGTCAGGGCGCAAAGGTAGCTTAAGCCGAAGCAGACTGCAAAATACAGCCGTGCTTTTTTTAAAAACGACCCAAGCAGTTACCGTGCCAGGGTAACGTCTCCTTCCACTAATAGTTCGCGTCCATCAGGCCCAATCACAATGGCATACCAAACAAATACGGCAGGAGTAAGTGCTTTCCCTGCAAACGTACCGTCCCAGCCGAGTTCCGGAATATTCGGATCAAAATTGGTATTTTCAAACACCATTTCTCCCCACCGGGTAAAGACTTGTAAGGTTTTTATCCGCATTGAAATACCGGTTTCGGTGTAAATCGTAAAGCGATTGTTAGGAGCATCCCCCTCTGGATAGAACACATTGGGCCCATAGATTTTTAACCGCTCATCTACCTCAATCAACACTTCCTCCCGGTCGGTGCAGCCTTGTAAATTCTGTACCACGACTTGGTAGTTCAAGGTTTTGGGAGGAGTAACCTCTGTTACCAAGCAGGTATCGCAAATCAAACCGATAGAGGGTTCCCATTGAACCGACAAAAGTTCGGATAAAGGCAAGTTCACCCCTGCTTCCAACACATAACTTTGACCCAAGCGAAGGTACACAACGGGCGCCAAGCTGATCTCCACCGGCTGGGGCTCTACGATAGTAGCCGATGCAGTAGCTGTGCAGCCTTGGGCATCGGTAATGAAAAGCTCGTAAACACCTGCTGATAAGGGTCCGAAACTGTTGGTAAATACGGGTGCTTGGTCGTTTATCTCATACTGAATTGGAGGAGCTGCACCCTCCACGGAGGAAACCACAATAGAGCCTTTATCTCCATAACAACGTGGCTGCCCCACTTCCAGCTCGATTAGGGGAGCTTTTGGATTCACCACCACTTCATCGGTGGCAGTACAGCCACTGAGTGTATTGGTCACTAGCACGACGTAAGTACCTGGTGCCGTGATCGTGGGAACCAAGCTTGTACTTCCGGAAAAAATACTACCGTTAGCAGTGGTCCACAAATAAGCCAACGGGGCACCTACTGCAGTAGCGTTGATTGGAAGCGATTCCCCAAAACACTTGATATCAAAGGTTGGACCTGCATCCACCACCGGCAATACTTGATTGGAGATCACTGTTACCGCTTCGATATTTCTACACCCATTCACTGGGTCAAAACCTAGCAAATAGTAGGTTCCAGGCTGGCTCACCAGCAAGGAAGCTCCGGTGCCTAAAATTAAGGTGTCTGTTCCGTTGATTTGAGCCCAGCGAAGTGCAATCCCAGGAAATGGGGATCCTCCAGAAAGCGTAATCTGTGGTTGAGCACAGGTCAGCGGCTGGGGAGCCGCAATTGTAAGGGGTGGATACGCCAGGTTTTCACCAATTGTAACAACAGCAGTATCCGCGCAGAACGTCAGGGTGTCTAGAATGATTAACTCATAAACACCTGGTTGATTCACTTCAATGGTAGAATTATTGGAAAATACTTGGCCACCAACAACCCACACGGCATTCCCATTGGAGGTACCTTCTACAAAGCCAGAAAGTACAATTTCGTTAATTTGACAATCTAAAATATCATCAGGACTCACCAATACCAGGGCCAAAGGTTGGTTGGTGATATCCAGAACTTCCACAGAAGCCGTGTCTTTACAACCATTCGTGGTGGTAATCACCTGATACACTCCCGCTTTACCAGCATTTGCAATGGATTGGTTACTCGCCCCTACAATTCCGCCAGGAACAGAGGTACTCCACTGAAAAGAGGCGGGGCTTAAGCTGGAAACCGCTTGC
>Ga0315900_10002737_pt1 | contig 26506 bp, 18 predicted proteins | sample LakEriMetagenome_FD_203521 | JGI IMG/M metagenome (GOLD analysis project Ga0315900, IMG submission 203521) | Freshwater fungal communities from buoy surface, Lake Erie, Ohio, United States - Buoy 12 MA114 | ecosystem: Environmental > Aquatic > Freshwater > Lake > Lake biofilm | place: USA: Lake...
GCGGATGTTCACCTTGCGCGGCTCGTTGCCCTCGGTCATGGTGTACAGCTCGCCACGGTAGCTGAAGCAGAGCATGCCGCCGTCGCTGATGCTGAGGTAGCGCACGGGGTGGTCCTTCAGGAAGCTTACCTGGGTGCTGGTGCCGCCGGTCACGGGGATCTTGTGCACGTTGAAGCTGCCCTTCTCCTCGCTGAGGTAGTAGAGGGTGCTCCCATCCTTGCTGAAGACGGGATTGCGGTCCTCGCCGGCGAAGGTGGTGACCTGCCGATAGGCCTTGCTGGCCGGATCGTAGGTCCAGATGTCGCGCGTTACCGAGCTGGTGTGGTGCTTGCGCCAGTTGTCCTCGTAGCCCTTGCGGTCGTGGAAGGCGATGAGGGTCCCGGCGGGGTTGTACCGCGCGCGCTCCATCGCGATGGTGCTCACTTGCAGCGGCCGTCCTCCCGCTACAGGAACGGTGTACAGCTCACCCAGGCCGCCCACGGGGAACTGCTGGTTGCGCACGTCGTCCTGGCGGGTGCCATAGAAGATCACTTGCGAGCCGTCGGCGCTGAAGTCGGACGGGGTCTCGCCATTGCCATGGTAGGTGAGGCGCGTGGGCGCTCCGCCTTCCGCAGGCATCACGAACACATCGCCGTTGCCGTAGCGCAGACTGGCAAAGGCGATCCGCTTGCCGTCGCGGCTCCACACGGGGCTGTGGTCCAGGGCCTCGTTGGTGGTGAGGGGCACGGCATCGCCGCCGCCCACGGGCACGCGCCAGATGTCGCCCTGGTAGCAGAAGGCGATGGTGCTGCCGTCGGGGCTGATGGCGGCGTTGCGCAGCCAGAGCGGACCGGTGGGAGCCTCTTGGGCGATGGCCGCCAACGGAATGGCGGACGGGACCGTAAGGAGAGGGAGGGTGACCAGGGGGAGCAGATGACAAAGTCTCATGCCCACGAAGTAAACGGATCGTCATTTCATTCGGTGGCAGGACGGAACGTTCTGTCATCATTCCGCCGGATCACCAACTTTGTACCATGCAGACGCAGCACGCCGATCGTACCCTGGAAAGCATGCCGGCCCATGCCCGCACGTGGATCTACAAGGCACCACGGCAGCTTGGACAGGCCGAACAGCGCCTTATCCGCGAACGCGGTGCCGAGTTCACCTCCGGTTGGGCGGCCCATGGGAGTCCCCTCGATGCCTGCGTCGACGTGCTCCATGATCGCTTTGTGGTGATCGCGGTGGACGAGGAGCAGGCCATGGCCAGCGGATGCAGCATCGACAAGAGCGTGGGCTTCGTCAAGCGCCTGGAGCACGACCTCAAGTTGATGCTGACCGACCGTATGGTGGTGGTCTACGAGGATGCTGAAGGACAGGTGCGCAGCTGCCGCCTGCAGGAACTGCCCGAACTGGTGAAGGCGGGCACCATTACCGGGGACACCATCGTGTTCGATGACCTGGTCTCCACCGTGGCCGACCTGCGCGAACGCTTCCGGGTCCCTCTGCGCGTGAGCTGGATGGAGCGCTTCCTTTAGGGCGCCCACGTGGCCCGGACCTCCAAGGCATTGAAGAACACGGGTCGGCTGGGGCCGTTGCGCGGATTGCGGACCAGGTAGACGCCCGGCCCGACCTGACGCTGCCACAGCCGGTCGAAGGTGCGCGGAGCATAGGCATCGGGGATCAGGACGCTGTCCGGCAGTTCGATCCATCCGGAAAGTCCCTCCGCACGATCGTGGTTCGCCAGCGTGTACAGCATGGTGGATGTGGCCACGTGCAGGAGTATGGGGCGTTCCTCACGGCGTCCGATGCGCGTGAAGTGTAGTCCCATAAGGCGCTGCACATCCATCACCGTGTGATAATCACGGTCGCTCCAGAGCCGGGTGTCCTGCCCTTCATAGAGGCCGATGGGAGCGGGCGGGAGATCTGCACGGGCTTCCGTTCCTGCAGGGACGAGCAGTTCGGGTGTCCTTGGTCGCAGCATCCACCAACCGACCGTGGCCGCGGTCAACACCAGCATGATCTTGAAAACTCGACGGCCGTCCATGTCGGTAGCTTGGAAGAGCAGGGCAAATTAGTGGACCAAAGGACCATTCATGCGGACCGAGGCCGATCGTTGGTTGGGCGCCCTGTTCCACGGCTGGGTGGAAGTGCTCACGCTCTTTCTCGTGCTCACCGTGGTGCTCGCCCTTATCGGCTGGGCATGGAACCGCGGCTTCCGTCCCGCCGACCGCGGACCTCTGGTGCCGTCCACGCTGCTGGTGCCTGCTTTCGGACTGGTGCTCCTCTTGCGACAGGTGGAGGGGGATCCATCGGCCTGGATCATCGCGGGCGGTGTCGTGCTTGGTGGACTGCTTTCGCGAGGGCTTGAGCCCCGCAGCTTGATCCTGCCTGTACTGCTCATTGCAGCCCTGCTGGGCACCGGGCTCCTGCTCAGTGCGCTGCTTCTGTCCACCGTCGTCGTGTTGGTACTCGTCCTCAGCCCACGGTCACGATGAGCGCACGGACCAGGCGCGGAACGATGGTGCCAGTGGTGCTGGCCGGTCTGGCCTTGGTCTCGTTGATCGTGTTCGCCGCCCTCCTTGGCCCGCAGCGTGCTGTGCACATCGCTGCCGCCGCGGTCCTTTCCACTACGGTGGATGGCTTGGTGCTGGAGCCTCAGCCACATCGCATTCCAGTTCTTGAACTATCCGTGGATGACGCCCGGTTGGACAGCCTGGAGGCCGACCTGCCGTGGAGCGGCGGGCGCAACGTCCCGGCCGTCCTTCACCACAACGGGACAGCGCACAAGGTCCGGTTCCGCTATCGTGGGGTGTATGCCACTTCGCATTTCCTCGGAGGGAAGCGATCGTTCCGCTTGTCGATGAAGCGCAGCAATCCGTTCTCGCCATACCGCAGGATCAACGTGATCAACCCCAAGGCTTTCAATCTTGTGAACGACCACATGGCGGCGTGGCTGGCGGGAAGCATGGGTGTGCCGGTGCCATGGAACGAGCTGGTCTTCGTGCGGCTCAACACCAGGGATATCGGTGTGATGGAGCTGTTCGAACAGGTGGATGGGGACTTCGAGATGAACCGCCACCTGGTGTCGCATGAGGTGCCCGTGTACAAGGGGGACTATCCGCCGATCACCGGCCGGGAGCTGACCCAAGGCCGGAATCTGTGGCAGGATGCTGCGCGCTGGGAGTACGCTTCAGATGCCGACAGCAGCCTGGCGCATCAGCGGCTCACGGCCTTGGTGGATGCCCTGCGTCCCGATGCCCGCCCCTTGGAGGAACGGCGGGACACGCTGGCGCAGCTCGTGGATGTGGATGCCTTCCTGCGCTATCAGGCGGCGATCCTGATGCTCAATACGAAGCACATCGATCAGTACCACAACCAATGGCTGGTGCTCGATCCGCGCACCAGCCGCTTCTACCCGGTGCTCTGGGATGCGCTGTTGCTCTTCGCCCAGCCCGGTGATCCGCTCTACTACGTGCACGATGCACTGGCCTATTGGATGCTGCAGGTTCCCGAATGGCGGCTGCAGCGTGATCGGTATGTGTGGCAGGCCCTGCAGGAGGTGCATGTGAACGGAGGCTTCGATGCAGAGCTCGACCGCGTGCTCGAGCGCATCGGCCCGTCCGTGCTCGCCGACCGCAACAAATTCGGCAACGTCACCCTCGAGCCGGAGGACGTGCATCGCTTCTCGTTGGCCCACGTGATCTCCTCCATCGCGGGACTGCGCGCAGGAACGCAGCGCTGGTGGGAGCGCACCCGGCAACGCCTATCCGCGAACGAGGTGGAGGTGGTGCGAGGGGACAGTCTGCAGGTCCGTTCAACTTCGGAGGCACCACTTCGCTTGTCATGGGCGATCAGCGGGGATGCGCCGCGCATCGTGCGGGTGGATGGCCGAGAGGTGGAGGTGGATGTCCGCGGCGCGGAAGCGTCCATCGTCCTGCACCGTACGCTGATCACCCCGGATGGAAAGCCGGGTCATCCCTATGCGGATCGCCGCTGGTTCAATGTGGCGCCGCTGAACAGTTGGGTGAACTTCCCGCAAGGGATACCTCCCGGCCTGAGGGTCACCAATGCCGTTACCGATGATGAGGTCCGCTAAGCGCAGTTCGCCGCGTCCGGCCGCGTGGCTCATCGGGGTCCTTGTCCCGGTGGCCCTCCTTGTGCTGCTGTTCTCTGTGGCCGATCATGGCCTGCTCTCCCGTTCGTGGCCGCTGGGCGTCCGCTCAGCGGAAGTGGGTGCCTATGCGTCCTGGCTGGACCTGCGGCCTGAGCATCGTGGTGAAGTGCGCGCCGAACCCTACCACTTCGGCGGATCGAGGGACGATGGCCCCTGCCTCTCCGATCACAAAGGTCCGGGCTGGACCCTGCGCTGGTTCGAGGCCGAGGGCTATGGTGATTCCGTGGAAGTGCGGCGACTGCGCACCGCCACGGATGGCTTCGTGGTGAAGTTCAAGCGCGATGCCCCGTTCCGGGCGCAACGCCACATCGTGCTCATACCCGCGAACGATCGGAGCATCCGGGCGAAGTACCTGGAGATCATCGCCGGCGACCTGGGCCTGATCACACCCGAGGTCTCTTTCGTCCGGGTCATCGCCTGCGGCCGCGATCTGGGTCTCTTCCTCAAGGAGGAGCGGATCGATGCCGACTTCCTGGAGAAGCGCCGCATGACCGGAGCACCGCTCTTCGAGCAAGGCAGTGATCACCGCCGGCCGGACCAGCTGTTCCCGGCGTTCGAAGATGACACGGTGGCCACCACCATGGTCACATCGGCTTTGGAGCAGATCTATCAACGTGCCCGGTCAGGTGATGTGACGGCCTTGTTGCGCATCATTGATCGGGAAGCTGCCGCCGCACGGATCATCATGCACGCACTGGAAGGTGATGGGGGGGCTGAGGAGGACATCTTCGCCTATCACTGGTCCCGCGGTCGGATCGTGCCGCTGTACCGCCATGCCCGCCACATCCCCAGCTGGGCGGACACCACCTCACCCGTGCTTTATGGCCCGTTGCGTGCCCTGCTGGAGGATGAGGGCTTCCAAGCACAGGTGCGCGCGCGATGGGAGCTGTTGAAGGAGGAGCGCTGGCGTCTTCGCGAACGGCTCACGGCCATGGACCGCGCATGGTTGCCCATTCTCTCCGGACCGGGTGAACTGGGCATGGCCACCGCGCATGCGGAGCGGATGCGCGAGGATCTGCTGGGTGCCCGCCTCGATGGCCTTGATCCCGTGGCCTGTTGGCGGCGCGAACTGGTGATGGGGCCGGGTCGTGCGTCGTTCGCGGACGGCATGCCGAGGGAGGTGGGTCGCCAGTTGGTGGAGGACCCCGATAGTGTGATGGCCGCGATCATCCGCAGGTACAAGGTGCAGCTGCGTGGCGATACGATCGTCTTCCCACGCGGGCGCTACCGGGTGGACCAGGACCTCGTGTTCCCGGCCGGCCGGCCTGTGCTGGTGCTGGATGGTGCTCGCTTCGAATTGGCTGGTGGTGTGAGCCTGTTGGTGCAGGGGGCTTTGGAGGTGCGTGGTACGAGGCGCAATCCGGTCTTTGTGCGCGCTAAGCTGGAAGGCGTGCCCTTTGGCAGTTTCGCTGTCCTGGGTGACGATCGCATCACCTGCCGCATCCGCGGCTTGCAGCTCAGCGGTGGCAGCGAGTCGCGTGTGCGCGGAGTGTATTTCACCGGGCAGTTGGCCATCCATGGAGCCGCGCGCACCGAGCTTGTGGATTGCGTCATCGGGGCCAATGCCGGGGAGGACGGGCTGAATGTCAAAGGCGGTAGGGTGCTGCTGCGCGACTGTGTCTTCGAGGACGGACAGGCCGATCTGGTGGACCTCGACTACTGCGCCGGTCGGGTGGAGCGGTGCAACTTCCGTAGTGGGCGCATGGACAGCAATGGCGATGGGCTCGATGTGAGCGGTGCGCGCATCCTGGTGGATGAATGCCGTTTTCAGCGCATGATGGACAAGGCGATCAGCGTTGGCGAGGCCAGTCAGTTGCTCGTGCGGCGCTCCGTGTTCGAGGGCAACAACCAGGGGGTGGTGGCGAAGGACCTGTCCATCGCACACGTGATCGACAACACGTTCACGGACAACCGCACCGTGTTCGCGGCCTATCGTAAGAAGCCCATCTATGGCGGTGCCCGGGTGCTGCGCTATCCGAACAGCTATGTGAACAATGGCCGCGACCAGGAAGTGGATGGGCTCAGCGCCGTGGTCACTGCGGATTCACTACCCGCCAAGGTCCTCGACACCTTCCTTTCGATCCGTTCAGTTGAAGATCGCTGAGCGGTCCAGCGGCCGTTCCGCCGTGCGCAGTTCGGCTCCCTTCATGCGGAGCTCGTCGGGCGGTGCCTTCTCCAAGGGATAGAGCACCGCATCGGGCCGCTCCAGGAAGCTGACGGTGGCGATGTTGCCCTCGTTCATGCCCACCACGATGCGGCTGCAATCCGCTCGGTTCACACCGATGATGTGCTCGGTGCCGTCCGCGGCCTGCTCCCGTGCGAAGTACACGGTGCGTGTGTTCCCATCGGCCACCAGTCGCCGTAGTTCATTCTCGGCAAAATAACCGGTCATGGTCAGGCCGGTCACCTGGTCCCAATGGATGCTGTCCGCCTCGGAGACCAGGAACGCGTTCCCCTCCACGAACAGGCGGTGGGCCTTGCGGTCCTTGAGCGCGATCCGGATGTGATCACCGGTGATCTGGTCGTTGCCGCTCCACAGCACGGGCAGGTGGTGCATCTGGATCACACTGTCCGCATCGGCGTAGACCAGCGTGTCGCAAAGGCCCTGCAGGTCGTGGCGGTAGAAACGTACGTTGCGCCGTGCGGTGATGCGCCGCCCACTGTCATCCGTGGCGGTGAAGATGGTATCACTGTGCAGGTAGAGGGTGTCCTCGCCCATGCGCAACACCAGCTCGGCCCGTCCGGTAACGAAGGAACGCCGCTCGATGGAGCGGTATTGGGCCACTTCACCGCGCATACGCAGGTCCCCGCCGCTGTCCACCAGTTCCACGTGGCCCCAGGCCAGCCCGATGCCCGTGCGCCGGTCGTAGCGCAGGCTGTCCCCCTCCAGCATCCGGTTATTCCGCGTGATGCTGGACCGGCGAGAAAGGCGCGTCCGGTCGTTGCGGGTATCGTAGGTGCCACGCGTGGTCCGGATGACCAGGTCGCCCTGGGTGATCACCGTGGGCCCCATGAACTCGGTGATTCCCGTGGTGGTGGTGTAGTGCATGGTGTCGCAGGTCACCGTGCGCTCGGGGTGGTCCAGCCGCACATTCCGGCTGAAGATGAAGCGCCGGCTGCCCGCGAGGTACTGGCCTTTGCCGCTGGTGAGCACGTTGTTGTCGCGCAGGTCCACGATGCGGCCGCCCGAGCTGTAGACACCCACCCGCTGGCGCATGTCATAATCGAGCGCCGGTGTGGAGAGCTCCATGCTCCGGTCGTTCAGCCGGACATCCCCTTCCATGTGGGCGGTGCGTTCCGTGCCGAGGTAGGTGAGACGGGTCCCCGTGATCCGCAGGCTGTCGCCCTGTTCGATCCGCACATGGCCAAAGGCATCCACCCGTTGGTCCGGATGCACATGGGCACTGTCGCAGTACATCAGGGCATTGCCATGCCGCAGCCGCACGTTGCCGTTCAGCCGCTGGGCCCCGCCCACCTGCTGGTCGAAGCGAAGGGCGTCCGCGTTCAGGATCTCCACACGACCGCCGCCGGTCTGCACCGCTGACTGACCGTTCGCACGCAGCAACCCCGCATAGGCGAGGATGATGAGCGTGCTGCGGAACAGGAGCGGACGCATGGTGAAATGGATCGGCAAGTACCGTACCATGCCTGGCGGTCAGTTCATGCTCACGCCGGGCAGTTTCCGCATTTGCCGGTAGTGCAGGGAAAGGCGCTCCAGCAGCCGGCGGATGGCCGCTTCCGCTTCCAACGTGCCCTCGCTCACCGGACTGCCTTGGGCACGCAGGAGCATCACACCATACACGGCCGTGAAACAGGTGTCAACGGTCCCGGTGGCATCCTCCCCGGCTTGGCTTTGCAGCGTTTCGATGCCGGGCTTGGCCCCTGCCAGGAGGCGCTCGTATTCCTCGTCATGGAGCACATCCGCCAGGGTCTGATGGAGGTACTCCAGTTCGTTGATCACTTCCTCCACCTCCTGCAGGTGGCCGGTGCGTTCCAGACCCTGTTGGCGCATGCGGTGCATGATGCCCGCATACCAGCCGCGTGTGGTCTCCACCTCCTGTTGGGTGAGCGATCCATCTGGAAGCAGGCGTTCCAGCAGCAGGTCCACGTTGAAGCCGCAGGCGCGCACCAGGTCCTCGATGTGCCACATGCTGATCACATAGCTCGCGATGTTCTCGCGCCGCTTGGCCGCCAACAGGTCGCCGGTCATCATGGCTTCAGCTTCTTGCTGGCGCGGTACCGCGAGTTCAGTCCGTTCACCAGGTCATCGGTGATGTCCAGCTGCTCGTTCCCCACCCAGATCTGTCCGCCGTTCTGCACACTGAAGATGTAGTCGAACCCGGCGGTCTTGTTGTACTCCTCCAGGTAGGATTTGAGCTCATCGCTGATCTCCTGCAGGATGCGTGCCTCGAGCCGGGCCAGTTGCTCCTCGCCTTGGGCCTGTAGCTGCTGCACCTGCATGGCCAGCTGCTGCACTTCGGCCTCGTCGCGTCGCAGTTCCTCCTTGGTGCTGTACGTGTGGTCCTTGTTCATCAGCTCCGCGTAGCGCTGCTGGGCCCGCTGCAGTTCCTGCTGGATGGAGTTCTCCAACCGGCGTCCCTCGCTGCGGAAGCTGACGTCCTTGTCCTTGATCATCTCGTAGCGCTTCTGCAGGCTGTCCATGCGGAAGTAGGCGATGCGGGCGTCCTTCAACGCGGCACTGTCGCGCACCACGCTGGGCACCACGGCCATCACATCGCCTTCGGTCGCGTCAGTTGCGTCGGTCGACGGTGTGCCCGTGGTGTTGGAGGTGGGGCGGAGCAGGGCCCAGCCCACCAGCACGGTGAGGAGCACGTTCCATACAAGGAGCAGGACGGTGTTGCGTGTCATGGGGTGAAGCGAAGCGCCCCTTCCCGGCTTCAGGGAAGGGGCGCACAAAGTTAACCGTTGTGTCCGGGGTGGCTCAGCGTCGCAGCACAAGGGCCCCGTTCCAGTGCCCGGCTTCATTGCCGATGCGCAGGTGGTAGGTGCCTTCGGCCATGCCGGCCAGGGGCAGGGACAGCGGCGACCCAGAGGATACCAGCCGCTGCTGCACCACGGTCCGGCCGGTGGCGTCCACGATCCGCAGGTCCCAGGTGTCGGCGGGCAGCCCGTTCAAGGTGGTGATGTCCGTCGCCGGGTTCGGTGCCAGCGTCACCGGAAGAAGGGCCTGTTCGGCGAGGCCCACCCAGGTCTGCAGTTGCACGCAGGTGGTGTCGTTCGCTGCACTGGCGTCGTTCACCATCTCACTCCACGCGCACAGGGCATCGTTGGCGTCGGCGGTGGGAGTGAAGTAGGTGCCGAAGGTCACCAGGGTCTGCCCGCCCGGCAGTATCGGTGATCCGCTGTAGGTCTGGGTGCTCACCGGACCGTTCCCGAAACGGTATTTCACATTGAAGGTCGTCACCGGTTGGTTGCCGAAGTTGGTCACCCAGGCACGCACCGCTGTCTGGGCGCCGATCTCCTGGCCATCCTCCAGCCCGAAGAAGCCGGTGCAGCCTACATCGAATACGGGCACCTGTGAAAGGCGCAGGCCCAGGAAGAAGTCGGCCGACTCGCGATCGCGATAGTCGGCCCACGTGTTGTCGAGCACCTCGTAGGTCTGCAGACTGAAGGGCGGGGTGATGTCCTGTGCGATGTTGATGTTGGCCCCCAGCATGTACCACTGGACGTAGACAGCGCCGCTGGTCACGGTGAGCGGTGCGCTCAGTGTGAAGACCTGGCTGCCTGGCGTGGCCTGTGACGGAGCGATATTGATGGAATCGAGCAGGGTGCCAGGCCTTCCACCGGGACCATCATCGTCATAGACCTTCAGCGTGTAGCCCACATTGCCCGTGTTGCTGGAGATGCGGACCGTGTAGTGGGTGACATACGCCGGAAAGTACGGAGGTACGATGCGCACGCCTACGCCACCATTGCCGCCGTTCCAGCCCAGACCGATGCCATCGTCCGTGGCCCCATGGTAGTTCAGGTCCTGTGTGGCGGTGGTGGTGTCCACCACGACCACTTCATGGATGCGCTCGTTATTGGTGGTCACCAGTTCACCACTGATGCCGCTGATGGTGTTCCGGTACCGGTAGATGCCCGCGGTGGTGGGGTTGAAGAAAGGGGTATAGGTGAAGGTGGTATCCAGGCCGGGCAGCAGGGTGTTCAAGGTGGTCTGATCGCTCACCAGGACAGCCCCGGAGGCATTGAGCATCTGGCCTTGAACATTGAAGCCGCCAATGTTCGTGTTACCGATGTTGGCCACATTGGCGATCATGGCGAACGGGGCCCCATTGCGGCTGCGGAACACACCGCCGCTGCCCACGGCCGTGTTCCAGTTCACCGTGGCATCCTTCACCTCCAGCGTGCTGGCTGGGGGCATGTAGAATCGGATGGCGTAGTTGGTCGGGGGATACACATCGTTGCTGTGCTGAAGCCCGATGCTCCCCGCCACGCTCTCGATGCCGATCACGATGTCGTTGTTCTGGGTCAGCCCCGTCTGTTGCAGGTACTGGAAGGTGATCGTGCTGTCCGTTTTATCCAGGATGATCTGGAAGCTGTTGCTGCCGGTATAGCTGGGTGCGATGGCCGTCCAAAAGGGGACGCCCACCCAGGAGATGATGGTGCGGTCCGTCTCATCCTGCCAGTAGCATCGGCCCTGGTTGCCGTCACCGGCGAAGTTCAGGTCGCTGCCCAAGGCGGTCACATGGTCGTTCACCCCGCCGGCGGTGGGGATGGCCGGGAATGGAGAGGCCAGGTTGCCCACACCGTTGAAGGCGATGTAGCCGTTGCTGCCGATCCATACCAGCTTGCGGCCATACCAATAGAACGGCATGTCCGTCTCCATCACGAAAGGGCCCACGCGGTTGTCGTCACCGAGTCCGGTCACAAGCGTCCCGGTGGTGGTGATGTCGATCCAGTTGAAGACCGGTCCATCGGGCTCGTCGCTGTCCTTCCACAGGTAGCCGTAGGCATCGGGACCGCCCGTGGCTGCCCAGGCATTGACGCATAGGACAGCGGCGGCAAGCAGGGTAGAGGTTCTGTTCATGGGTGAAGGTTCAGAGGTGGTCCCCCAAGATACTATTCCTCGCAGTCTCCATCGCCCCAGCCCACTCGGGGTGAAATAACCTCAGCTTAACATGGAGTGCACCTTCAGCCACCTTATTTGTGATGGCAAACACCACATGTTCATGGGCAGGTTCCAACTCTATACGGATGCTCGGGGCCAGTACCGGTTCCGGTTGCGCGCGGCCAATGGGGAGGTCATCCTCCGCAGCCAAGGCTATGCCACCCGGGCAGGTGCCGAGAACGGGATCGTCAGTGTGAAGGAGAACGCACGCCTCGAAGAGCGCTACGAGCGCCGCCAAAGCGAGAGCGGCCACTGGTTCAACCTCAAGGCGACCAATGGCCATGTGATCGGTACCAGCGAAGGGTACGCCTCGGCGCAGGGACGTGACAAAGGGATCCGCAGCTGCATGGCGAACGCTCCCGACGCCGTGTTGGAGGAGACGCTGCACGCCTGAGACGTGCGCCTCAGTGCTTGCGGCTACTGGCCACGATCGGTGTGATCGTCTCCAGGTTCCAACGCTCCACGGCGATCTCCTTGTTGGCCGGATAGTATACCGCACGACCCGTCTGAAGGAGCGTGGCGGCTGCAATGAACTCCTGGGCCGTATCCAAGGGGATGTCCACGAATACGATATCCTCGTTGCGCTGGTAGTGTAGCTCGATCAGGTACACCGCGCCCGTGCCATTGCCGGGAGGATCTGTGGTCACCACGCAGCGGCTGTGCATGATGGGGAATCCTTCGTCGGGCTGTTTGGCCGTGCGTTTGCCGGAGCTCTTGGTCTTCTTGGTCTTTGCCATGGTCTTGCTTGTCGGTCCCCAAGGTAGTGGCAACTCCGCATTGCGGGCAAGGCCGCGGTCAGTATTCCAGCATGTCGTTGCGTCGGGCCACCATGCGCTGCATGGCCCGCTTCAGTTCCTGAACGGTCAGCGGCAGCTCGCGGCCGCGATGGAGCATGGCGTGGCAGTTCGGACAAACAGGGACCAGATCGCGCACCGGGTCGCCATCCTCGGTCGTCCAGGGTGCGGTAGAGCGATATTGATGATGGACCTCGATGAAGCCTGCGCCCAATTGGCCGTAGCGCATGCCCATGTCCAGGTTGCACACCGCGCAAGTGGCCCCGTATCGTTCAATGCAGCGCGCACGGGCGAGCGGATCGTGCTCCAGGGCATCCACGGCCATGCTGGCCGTATTGACCTCGTGGGGTGGTGGCTGCAGGGCATGCCGCTCGATCACGATCTCCTGGCTGAGCACATTGCAGGCCTTGCAGTGCGTCACGTTGATGAGCGGGGCCGATTTCCGTCGGGGGAGTTCGGCGATCAGCTCCGGTAGGTCAAGTGAGCAGAGCTTGATCCATCCGCGTTCGGTGAAGCTGCCCTGCGCATCCCCGTTCCGCAGGCTACGGATGTGTGGACAATCAGAGCGGTGCAGCATGCACACCGCCTGATGCGGCAGACGCTTCGTGTTGATCACGTATCCGCGCGGGTGCTCGGCGATCCACCGGAGGTAGTCCGCATCACCCTGGTCGAATACAAAGACGCTCATGGAAGTTCGGAACCTGCCGCGATCGATGCGAAATGCGGGTCGCGAAACTAGAGGCCTGCGTCACGTTGTAACGCGAGCGCCCCAAGACCTAACGAATTGATAGATCGCCATTAACAGGGTCGCGATCTTTTCAAGTGACTTACCATTCCGGAAGATCATTGATGAAGCTGGATTAACATGGGCCTGCATCCGGCGGGGCAGTTTCGCGCACCATTTCCGCGCACACAACAATGCTCCATAGGTCGCTCCTCGTACTTCTGCTTTTGATGCCGGGTATCATGGCCCAGGCCCAGGGCACTCTGCGCGGTACCGTGTCCGATCCCAACGGAGAGACGCTCATCGGTGCCACCGTGGTGCTGAAGAGCGATCCCAGCAAGGGGGTGGTCACCGACCTGGACGGACGCTACAGCCTCGCCATCGCCAGCAGTGCACCCACGGTCGTGGTCTTCTCATTCATTGGTTTCGAGGCAAAGGAGGTGACGGTGACCTTGTCCAATGGCGAAGTGAAGGTGCAGAATGTGACGCTCGGCGAGAAGAGCGTACAGATCAAGGAGTTCGAGGTTCAGGCAAAAGCACGCCGCGGCAGCGATTCATACCTGGACCGGATAAGGATCAACAGCGCAGCTAGCGTGGACTACATCTCCAGCGATGCCATGCTGAAGACCGGCGATGGTGACGCGAACGCCGCCGTGAAACGGGTTACCGGTGTCAGTACGGCCGGAGCTTTTGTCACGGTCCGAGGATTGGCCGACCGTTACATCGTTACCACCATCAATGGCAGCCGGGTGCCCACGCTCGATCCGCTCACGAACAACCTCCGTCTCGACATCTTCCCAACCGGTCTTCTGGACAACATCGTGATCACCAAGACCGCCACACCGGAACTGCCTGGGGATTGGTCCGGTGCCATGATCTCCCTCAACACCAGTGACTATCCGGAGCGGCTCCGGGTCAGTGTCAGCACCTCGCTGGGATACAACCCGAATTCCTCATACCAGACCATCAGGGGAACAGCCCGGAGCAGCACGGATTGGCTCGGGTACGATGATGGACTTCGGATGATACCCGAAGGCATTTCCCAGGACATGGAGCAGTATCCGGTCTTTCAGGATCCTCTGCTGTACCAGCAATTAACGCTGCTGGGATTGGGCTCGTCCCTTGCCGGGTACGGCATCAGCGCATCCACGCCTGGCTTCCAGACCACGAACATGAGCACCACGAGCACCCTTCAGCATGTGATGCTTACGGAACTGGGTCTGCTATCCCCTGGACTGCTCTACAATTCTGTAGCGGTGGAGAATGCAGTGGCGGCCTACAACAACACCTACAACCTGGCCTATTTCTCCCCGTTGCTGAACGGCGAGCTTGAGCAGCTCAATCTGAAGTGGGATAATGCCAATTGGCGTGTGAAGGAGGTGCAGGGTGCCCCGAACTTCAGTCAGTCCATCAGTATCGGGAACTCGATAGACCTGTTCAAGAAGGCGAAGCAACCGAAGACCTTGGGTTTCCTCGTCGGGTTCCGCTATTCTTCGGAGACCGAGTATGACGGGGCCTCCATCCTCGAGCGCACGGGCCAGGACCGAAGTGACGAAAGGCCGGGGTTCTTCTATGACTTCAAGGGCACGCAGCAGATAAGCACGTTGACCAATGGCTGGAACGCACTGGCGAGCCTGAATTTCAAGCTCGATCGCAACAATACGTTCTCCCTGCTGGTCATGCCCAATGTACTTGGACAGAGCAATGCACGTTACATGGTCTTCCTGAAACCGAGCGTCAGCGGGGAGACCTTTGTGGCGGAGGACCAGTTCTACGAGGAGCGCAAGCTCTGGCTCTACCAGTTCGGTTCCAAGCACTTCATTCCATCGATCCGCATGAAGGTGCAGACGGACCTTTCCTGGTCCGATGGGTCACGCAACATCCTCGATCTGAAATCAGTGCAATACATCAAGCCCGTGGATGGCGGGGACCTGAACCAGGTGGATGGAGCGCTTGGACAACCCTCGAGGATCTACCGTTTCCTGGAAGAGACCTTGCTGGATGCACGCATAGCCCTGGAGCTGCCGCTGAGCAGTGACCTGAGCAAGTCGCATGCGCTTCGCTTCGGAGGAGCCTACCGCGAGAACACCCGCACCAATTCACAGGCGTTCTACACGGTGCTCCGGGCACCCGGCCCTACGCAATGGCAGGACCCAGGGCGGTTCGAGATGCAGCCTGATGGCTCGTTCCTTTCACTGTACAGTCCGTTCGGGACGTTCAAGGACAACGACATCGGGATCAGCCGCATCTGGGCGGGCTTCATCATGGCCGACTATGCCATCACGAGCAGGTTGCGGGCGGTGGGTGGTATCCGCGCAGAGCATACCTACTTGTTGACCGATATCCAGCGGTATTACGAACAAGGCCTGGCACCCGATGATCCCGCGCGAGGTACGGTGGGCAACCAACCCATCGGGGGCGCTGCTGGATCCACTCCAACGCCGGCCAACGCCGGTATCATCGACCAATGGGACCTGCTGCCCAGCGTGAACATCATCTACAAGTTGAAGGATGATGAAATGGCGCCCATGAACCTGCGTGTGAACTACTTCCGGTCCATCGCACGTCCCAGTTTCCGCGAGTTCTCCGTGGTGCAGCTCTTTGATTATGCGCTCAACGCCACGGTGTTCGGGAATCCCGAACTGCGGTCAACCGCCATCGATAATTACGATCTCCGGATCGAGCGTTTCTTCAAGGACCGCAGCAACGTGTCCATGAGCTTGTTCTACAAGCAGTTCACGGACCACATCGAGATGCTCAGCACATCGGAGGGTGGCTTCACCTGGCAGAACGCACCGTTCTCACGGATCTATGGTCTGGAACTTGAAGGCCGTGTGGGCCTGTTGCGGTGGTTGGATTGGAGCGGCAACCTGACCTTGATGGATTCGGAGAGCCAGCTGTCCTACGTGCTCGGAGGAGAGACCATCGAGTACACGACCTCGATGTTCGGACAAGCACCGTGGATCGTGAATTCCATGCTCACATGGAATGCGGACAGTGTCCGCTTCACGGCAAGCGTCTCCTACAATGTCCAAGGGCCGCGGCTTGCGGTGACCAATCCGGTCGGTAATCCCACCCAGGTGCAGGCCTATGAGATGCCCCGTCATTTGATCGATATCACGCTGAACAAGGCCTTCGGAAAGCACTGGGGCCTGCGTGCCCGCGTCCGGAACTTGTTGAACGCCCCGCAGCTGCGCTCCTATCGCTTCGATAGCGGTTACGACGTGGACTTCGACAGGTACGCGTGGGGAACGGAGTACCAATTGACCCTGTCCTATACCATCAAGTGATGCGTGTACCCGCACTTTGCGCGATGGCCATCGCGCTTTCCATCTGCCCGAGCCGCGCAACGGCCCAGGCCGACATTGAGAACGTGATCGTGGAGACCTATTACATCTCCGATGGAAGCGATGCCACCGATGTGACTGGCGGTGGGTTGCCCGAGGGATCGGTGACCTATCGGGTCTTCCTTGACCTGTGCGAGGGTTGTGGGCTCAGGGCCGTCTATGGTGATGCGAATCACGTGCTCAGCATCACGAGCACGGCACCCTTCTTCAACCATGCCGACCGGGGACGGACCTATGGCCATTTGTTGAACAACTCCGCCTTGTCGGAGGGCACCACACCGCTCGACTCCTACCTTTCCCTGGGTCGTGGGAGTTCGCAGCGGCTGGGCGTGACCAAGGAGCTTGATGCTGACGGTAGCGAGGTGGGTGGTGCGAACAATGATGGGGGGAGTGCGCTTGTGCCCGGTGGGCTGCTGGTGAACAGCACGCCCGAGATGGGCCCTGCACTGACGGAGGTCGATGGACTGGCGTCCTTGAACGGTGTGCCTGGAGTGCCGCCCGGATTCCTGGCATCGGGGGAAGATCCTGCTGTGGCGTTCGACGACGCCACCTCGGCCAGTGAGTTCGTGAGCCTGGATTGTCGCATCGCATGCTCGTCGCCAGGCGTGGTTGGCGTAACGGCAGAGAACCTGGTGCTGATCGCGCAGCTCACGACCACGGGCGAGCTCACGTTCCTGCTGAACGTGGAGATCGAGCGTCCGGATGGCTCAGTGGTGAAGTACGTGGCCACGGGTGATACCCTGCTCAGCGACGAAACGCTCAACGGTCTCCTCGTCTATCCACCGGACTGCGGTTGCACCGACCCTGATTTCCTGGAGTTCGATCCGTTGGCCGGCTGCGATGACGGCTCCTGTGCAACGCCCATCGTCTTTGGTTGCTTGGACCCGGCGGCCTGCAATTATTCCACCTCGGCCAATTTCAATGTGCCTGAGTTGTGCTGCTATGGGCCCACGAACTGCAATGGACTTGACATCACCTTGGTGTGCCCGACCGTTGGCATGGAAGAAACGGCTGCTACTCCGGTCGTTCACGCATTCCCCAACCCGGTCGATGCCATCCTGCGTGTACGTGTGGATGGGATTCCCCAGGTACCGTCGTACGGGCTGTTCGACGCAACCGGTCGATGTGTGCTGGAGGGCACATGGACGACCGCTCCGGATGAGGATGGATATACCCTGGATGTCGCTGCTTTGTCGGATGGCGTCTATCATCTCCGCATCCACACTGGTGATCGGACCATGTCGACCAGGGTGGTGAAGGGCCGTTGAGCCGTTCACGACACCGTAACGCACCGTAACACTGGCGTAACTGAATTTTGAAGAGGGGCTCACGTGAGCCTGTTCAGCGCCGGGTAGTTTCGCCGCGTTGAAACGCACCATTGCCATGCTTCGTTCGTTGCTCGCCCTCGGTCTTTGCGCCACCGTACTTTCCACCGTAGCCCAGTACGCCCCTCCAGACCCGTCGGGCTTCCAAGGGTTGATCGTTGAGACCTATTATGTGGTGGATACAAGCGATTCGGAGGACCTCGATGGTGGCGGCATCCTTCCGGTGGGGAGCACGGTTTATCGTGTCTACGCAGACCTGAAGCCGGGTTACCGAGTACTTTCCGTGGGTGGATTTACAGGGCACCCTTTCAACATCAGCACAAGCACGTCCTTCTTCAACAATGAGGACCGTGGAGAGGCTTGGGGGCGGAGCATACCGGCCCAGCATCTCAACAAGAACACCGTCGCGATCGATTCCTGGCTGACCCTTGGCTCAGCCAGCACGTTGCATTGGGGGGTGCTCAAGGAGGCCGACCCGGATGGTTCGATCGTGGGTGGGGTGAATAATGACAATGGACTACTCGTTAACTCGGTTCCTGCGATGGTCCTGCCGTTGACCAGTGCTGACGGATTGTGGAGCACTGGAACCGCCCCTCCGTCCGTGACCTCGGTGGGTGACGCCCCGGATCTTTTCGACGCTGGCGGGGGCAACTCGTACAGCAACGATAATTTCGCATGGGCGATCCTCGGTGCCTATGCCGTTCCGGATACCGCGAACCGTGTGCTTCTCGGACAATTCACGACTGATGGTGAGTTCAATGTTTGTTTCAATCTGACCGTTCGGATCCCGGACAGCCTGGTGTGTGATGACCCAGCCTGTCATGAATTCATGGAGTTCTATTGGGAACTGCTCCCCACGGATACCGCAGGAGGCGGATTCGCCACACAGAACCGGTTCACCCACCCAACGCTATGCTACAACAGTGCAAGCGGGCAGGTGGATTGTCTGGGCGTGCCCAATGGAACGGCCCTGCCTGGTACGCCTTGCGATGATGGCAATGCCGATACGAGCAATGACCAGTACAGTGCAGAGTGCGTATGCTGGGGGCAGGATTGTGCCGGTGAGTATGGCGGTGATGCACTTCCCGGAACGCCATGTGACGACGGTAATCCCGACACCTCGGACGATGTATGGCAAACGGGTTGTATCTGTGTCGGCTTCACCGGTCTCGATGAGCGCACTTCCGATATCCTCCGCATCAGTCCCAATCCCACGCGCGACATGCTCATGGTCGAACTTGCGAGCTCGGGTGGACCCGTGCGTTGGGAGGTGCGTGACCTGGCCGGGCACGTTGTGCTGCAGGGAACCCATCCGGGTGCCGGTAGGATGACGCTCGACATGAGCGGTATAGCCACAGGAGCGTACCTGCTCATCACCGAGCGGGAAGGAGTTCGCGGGCAGCATCGCGTGGTGAAGCAATGACCGCCAGGAAGGGCTTCCGTTCGGTCTGGTCGGTCGCGCTGCTGATCGCCTGCTTGTCGTTGAGAGGGCAGGGTATCGAGGCGGTCCTCGTGGAGCGATACCATGTGATCGGATCTGATACTCCGGGTGTGGCACCGGTGGTCACCTATCGCATCTTCTTGGACCTTGCCCCGGGCTACTCCCTCCTCTCGGTCTTTGGAGAGAAGGACCGCCACCTTTTCTTCCGTACCTCGACCCGTTTTTTCAACGATACGGTGAATGGCGGCAGCGCGGGCGAGCGCATCGAAGCGGACCTGTTGGGTCATTTTCCCCTCGCCTTGGATTCATGGCTCGCCTTCGGTTTCGCCACGAACGCACATAAGGCTGTTCCCCTTCACCTGGACGTGGATGGATCTGTTCTCCATAAACCACGCGGACGAAAAGGGGCGAAGGACTATGGCAAGGAGCTCTACAGGACTGATGGGTTGATGCCAGCGCGGCAAGTACCGGAAGTGATGAAGTTGTATTTCAGCACCAGCTATCTGGAAAAGCTGGATGGCGGCCTCCTTGAAACGACGGTTGGTGCGTACGGGGTGATGGGGTCCGTGGCAGGTGCTACGGACGAGAACATGGTGCTGGTCGCCCAACTCACCACGGACGGAGAACTGAGCTACGGGATCAACGTGGCTGTGCGCGCGCCGGATGGTGGCATTCAGAAGTACCTCGGTTATCCCGCCACGGCTGCGGACGAGGTGGAGCTGCCCGCCTTGCGGAAAGGCCGTCCTTTTTGAGCGGTCGTGACCAAATTAGAAGGGTACGCATCATGTGCGATGCGTGCACCCCATATACTCCCCTTGTTGAGTAGATCCAAGGTTACTGCTTGGTGCATGATGGACTTGTGGTCTCATGCACTGCCCGTACCTGGTTGGACAGCGTCCGTCCGTGCTTACGTCGGGGTGTAATACATGGCGGGAACTGTCTCGTCACACGCCTTGAATTGAACGGGGAGCTTGATGGAGTGATCTGTGAATACTGGAGTAAGTATGATGTTAGATCATTGTACGCTGTACACTATATGGTCCTTAAGAGATGGTCATTTATTAATGCCGGGTACAGATCAGTTAACCTCAGATCACTTCAAAAATGATGCAAGCATAGCCATTCGCTAACCGCCAATGAACCCGGGTCGGGTCAGTTTTGTGGCGCTCATCCCAACGAGCACAATGCAGCCTGAACAACCCAAACCCTAACTCATGAAAACCCTGTCCAGAACGATGATGGCGGCCGGTCTTGCGGTCGCTGCGGCAGGCGTCAATGCTCAGAGCATCGGCGCTGCGTGTGGATGCCCGCCGGTGGGCTCCCGCACCACGGTCACGCTTGACCCCACCAATGCCCCCACGGTGGTGGCCGTCAACGGGGATATGATCCCCGCGTCCTACACGATGACATGCAACAACCTGTACATCCTGAACGACAAGTTCTACGTGCCCGATGGCAAGGACCTGTACATCGAGCCTGGAACGGTGATCAAGGCCCCGAACATCGGAGGCGGCAATGCTGCTGCGCTCATCGTTAGCCGTGGAGGTCAGCTTTGGGCGAATGGTTCGGAGAGCTGCCCCATCATCTTTACGGCCCAGGCCGATCCCCTGGATGGCAGCTACGCGGTGACCAACCGCGGTAAGTGGGGCGGGATCATCATCCTTGGCCGTGCCTATAACAACATTCGTACGACGGACGTCGGCTCTGTGTCTGCCGTAACGGGTATCAACGGTGTGGGTCTGATCGAGGGCCTCACCAACGAGACCCGCAACTACTACGGTGCTCCGGTCGGTAGCGAGGTGAACAACGACAACAGCGGTGTGCTTCGCTACGTGTCGATCCGCCACGGCGGTGAACTGCTGGGTGCGAACAACGAGATCAACGGATTGACGCTGGGCTCGGTCGGTACCGGCACCACCATCGAGCACATCGAGGTGGTCGGTAACCTGGATGATGGCATCGAGTTCTTCGGTGGCACCGTGAACGCGAAGAACCTCGTGGTGATGCATTGCGACGATGACTACATCGATTGGGACCAGGCCTACGACGGCCGCATCCAGTTCGTGTATGCCTTGCAAGGCCCGGATAACCGCGGCGGAGCGTTGAACCAGGGCGATAATGGTCTTGAGCTGGACCGTGACGACCACCCGACGAACGCCACCAACGGTGGTCTCAGCGGTGCTCCGCAGATCTGGAATGCGACCATCTTCGCACGCACGGACAATGTGAACGCCGATCCCGCCAACCTCAACCCGGCTCCTGCCGATGAGGCGATCGAGGCCAAGGAGCGTGCCACGGGCTCGGTGAACAACTCCATCTTCGTCAACTTCCGCTCGGGCCTTAACCTGATCGGCGCCGTCGGCGCGGCCAACACCACCGACAACTGGTTGGCCGGCACGTTCAACGCGAAGAACAACACCTTCATCAGCTGCACGAACCCGCTCCGCATCAACGGTGCTAATGTCACCAGCGGCGCGAACTTCGACAAGTTCACGTTGACCGACGGGAACGTCGTCCTGGCCAGCGGCCTGGTGGATGCCACCTTCGACATCAACCCCATGCTGACGAGCAATACGGTCACCGACCGTGTGAATCCGGTTCCTGCCGCCGGTACGGCCACCACCACGCTGAAGCCTTCGCTCACCGAGACCTTCCTCACCGGGGTGCAGTACCGTGGTGCGTTCGAACCGGGTGCGGCCCCCTGGACCCAGAACTGGACCCTCGCCGCCGATATCGGCAGTGACCTGAGTGCAGTGGCCGGTTGTGTCGGGGACCTGAACAAGGATGGTGTGATCAACAGCTCTGACTTCACCCTCTTCGTGAACGCCTTTGGCGGAAGCTGCTTCTAAATCCCCAGAGCCGAGCTGGGCCATGACCGGTGCTCTCACCGGCATGGTCCGGCAAGGCCAACGCAACAAACCAAGACCATGAAATACCCGAACTTCAGAAACCTGCTTGCGGGTGCTGCCCTGATGGGTGGACTCACCGCAGGCGCACAAGGCCTTGAGGGCGTCATCGTGGAGGAGTACCACACGATCACCCAAGGGGATGCCGACTTCATCAACGCACAGGGCGGCGATTTCGAGATCCCTGTGGGTGCCAAAGTGTACCGCGTTTATGTGGACATGGCCCCGAACTATCGATTCCTCAACGTGTTCGCCAGCCCGAACAATTCCAACCCGGTGAACATCCAGACAACGACCACGTTCTGGAATGCGGTGAACATGACCGGTGCCTCGGCCGATTTCACACCCGGCCTCACCCGTAACCTGATGCGTGGTGTGGCCTTCGACAGCTACATCACCGTGCATACCACAGGTAAGTCGGGTTCTACTGTACAGGCCTGCACCAGCTTCGGTGGCGGCTCCAGCGCCAACACCCAGCAGGTGGGTGTGCTGCGCTCGGATGACCCCAACGGTAACGGCACTTTGTGCAACAGCTATCCCGGCATCACTGGAACGGACGGTCACATCCAGAATCCGTTCGCCCTGGCCGTGCCGAACCTCACGACCAACCTGAGCGGTGTGCTTGATTTTTCGGCCTTGGAAGCTGACGGTAGCCAACTGACCTTCATCAACGACTCGTGGGCCACGCTGCCCGCGCAGACCGGTGTGGATCCTACCGGCACCAACCGTGTGCTCATCGGACAGTTCACCACGGCAGGTACCTTCTCCTTCCAGATCAACGTGGCCATCAGCAACCCGAGCAACCAGATCGAGGAGTACGTGCATAGCACCGCCGCCGCAGGGCAGCAGGTGAGCTCCTTCCTCACCTTTCCTCAGGCCTGCGTACCCCCGGTGATCACCAGCGCCACGAGCAACAGCCCCATCTGTGCGGGCCAGACGCTGAACCTGAGCGCGGCTGCCACGGGCACTGCTCCCCTGAGCTTCACCTGGACCGGAGCTGGCACCATCAGCAACGGTGGAACTGCCAATGCCACTGTGACCGGTGCTGCAACGGGCAACTACAACATTGCCGTGAGCAACGCCTGCGGCAGCGTCAACCAGAACGTAGCTGTGACGGTGAACCCTGCACCCAGTGCGACCATCAGCTACGCGGGATCTCCCTATTGCACAGGTGGCGGCACGGCCAACGTGACCTTCTCCGGCTCCACGGGCGGCACCTATAGCAGCTCCGCGGGCCTGAGCATCAACCCCAGCAACGGGGCCGTCAACCTCGGCGCCAGCACACCGGGCACCTACACAGTGACCTACACGGTGGCCGCCGCCGGTGGTTGCTCGCAGTTCCAGACCACGGCGAGCATCACGATCAACCAGAGCACGAACAACACGACCACGCAGAGCGCGTGCGACAGCTTCACCTGGAGCGTGAACGGATCGACCTACACACAGAGCGGTACGTATACCAGCGTGAACGGTTGCGCCACGGAGACCTTGGTGTTGACGATCACCCCGAGCACGAACAACACGACCACGCAGAGCGCTTGCGATAGCTACACATGGCCTGTGAACGGTCAGACGTACACGCAGAGCGGCACGTACACCAGCGTGAACGGTTGCGCGACCCAGACCTTGGTGTTGACGATCACCCCGAGCACGAACAACACGACCACGCAGAGCGCTTGCGACAGCTATACCTGGCCTGTGAATGGTCAGACCTATACGCAGAGCGGTACCTATACCAGCGTGAACGGCTGTGCTACTCAGACCCTGGTGCTGACGATCACGCCGAGCACCAGCAACACCACCACGATCAGCCAGTGCGACACCTACACCTGGCCTGTGAACGGCCAGACCTACACGCAGAGCGGTACGTACACCAGCGTGAACGGCTGTGCCACGGAGATCCTGGTGCTGACGATCCTGCAGAGCGGTACGAACACCACGACGCAGAGCGCGTGCGATAGCTTCACCTGGAGCGTGAACGGCCAGACCTACACCCAGAGCGGTACTTACACCAGTGTCACGGGCTGCAGCACGGAAGTCCTCGTCCTGACGATCACGCCGAGCACGAGCAACACCACGACGCAGAGCGCGTGCGATAGCTTCACCTGGAGCGTGAACGGCCAGACCTACACGCAGAGCGGTACCTATACCAGCGTGAACGGCTGTGTCACCGAGATCCTCGTGCTGACGATCACCCCGAGCACCAGCAACACCACCACGGTGAGCGAGTGCAATACCTACACCTGGCCCGTGAACGGTCAGACGTACACGCAGAGCGGGACCTACACCAGCGTGAACGGTTGCGTCACGGAGATCCTCGTCCTGACGATCCTGCAGAGCGGTACGAACACCACGACGCAGAGCGCGTGCGATAGCTTCACCTGGAGCGTGAACGGACAGACCTACACCCAGAGCGGCACCTACACGAGCGTGACGGGTTGCAGCACGGAGATCCTCGTGCTGACGATCACCCCGAGCACCAGCAACACCACCACGGTGAGCGAGTGCGACAGCTACACCTGGAGCGTGAACGGTCAGACCTATACGCAAAGCGGCACGTACAACAGCGTGAACGGCTGTAACACGGAGATCCTGGTGCTCACCATCACCCCGAGCACCACCAACACCACTACGGAGAACGCCTGCAGCAGCTACACCTGGAGCGTGAACGGCCAGACCTACACGCAGAGCGGTACCTATACGAGCGTGAACGGTTGTGTTACGGAGGTGCTGGTGCTGACGGTGTCGATCCCCGGCACGGCCTGCAACGATGGAAACCCCGGCACGATCGATGATGTGCTGGATGCCAACTGCAACTGCGTGGGTACCCCAACCGGCTGCACCGAGAACATCACGCTGAACATCACCCTTGATGCCTTCGGCAGCCAGACCACCTGGTCGCTGCTGCTGCAGGGCACCAGCACGGTGGTGGAGCAGGGTGGTCCCTACACGGACGGCATCGCTGGTACGGTGATCGTGGAAGAGCTCTGCGTGCCTGCCGGTTGCTACCGCCTGGTGGTGAGCGATGCGGCCGGTGACGGCATCAACGGTGGTGGCTACGTACTGCGCACCAGCGGCGCCAACGGTCAGCGCATCGTCGACAACAGCAACAACGGTGGCTTCGCCAGCACCAGCGCCATCATTGGCAACGGTGGCTTTTGCCTGCCCTTGGGCACGGACAAGCTGATCTTCACCAGCTGTGACAAGCTGGATTGGGTGAGCGGTCAGTTCATTGTGGCTTCCGAGAACCCGGCTGTGAGCGCCCTGTGGGTGCCCAACGCTCCGAACAGCCAGCAGAGCAGCACGACCGGTTACCAGTTCTGGTTCTTCGATCCGAACGGTACCTATGGTTATGCCCGATTCCGCAGCCATGCCACTTCTGATGGTTATCCGGCCAACGGTGCGACCCGTGCCTGTCACCTGCGGATCAACAACTGGAGTCCGAACCAGATCCCGACCGGAGTGCTGATGAACGTGAAGGTGCGCAGCCGGATCAATGGAGTGAACAGTGCCTGGGGCCCAGCCTGCCGCTTCAAGATCGATCCCGTGCGGGCCGCCTGCCCGCTCACCAAGCTGAACGACATCCCCGGCCAGACGACCTTCAGCTGCGGCGTGACCCGCAACTGGGGTGGCAGCAACCGCCTGTGGGCCCGCCCGGTAAGCGGTGCCACCCAGTACCAGTTCCGCTTTGAGAGCGGTGAGACCGGTGTGGTCGTGCGTACCACCACCACCCAGGTGCTCCAGCTCAACTGGAACCCTGCCCTGCCCAATGGGACCTACAGCGTGCAGGTGCGTGCCTTTGTGAACGGTGCATGGTGTGCCACCAACCTGCCTTGGGGTGATGCCTGCAACGTGACCATCACGGGCAGCCCGGTGAGCAGCCAGAGCCTTGTGCTTGGCGGTGCCAGCACCGAGGTCAGCGAGGCCACCCTCGTGCTCTTCCCGAACCCGAACAACGGTCAGCAGCTCACCGTGAGCCTGAGCGCTGTGGAGGAAGGTGTGCAGACCGTGAGCGTGGACATCTTCGACATGAGCGGTGCCCGTGTGAGCGCGCAGACCATCGCTGTGAACGACGGCATGCTCTTCGAGCAGGTCGCTGTGAACGAACTGGCCAGCGGCCTCTACATGGTGAACATCACCGCCGGTGGCAAGCGTTACACCGAGCGTCTGGTGATCAACAAGTAATCCGTCCAACGGACGACTCAAGTGAAAGCGCCCGCCATTACGGCGGGCGCTTTCCTTTTGGTCCTTACCATAGCCTTCATATTGGAGCAATGGGGATCGCACGATCATTTCGTCCAATCGTAGCAAACCCGACGCATGGAGGTAAGAAGGGGAGGGGAGCTTCGCAGCCGAACAACCCCCAATTCCCCATACATGAACCTACTTGACCGCTTCTTCCGTTCATGGGCCGCAGAGGTCCGTGACGTGCAGGGGGCTCCGGCCGCTGCCATGCGCATGCAGGACCGCTCCCTGGGTCTTGGCCTGGCCATGGGTCTGATCGGCCTGGCTGCACTGGCTTCCGCCCAGATCAGCATCAGCCACTTGAGCACCTATGCCACCGGTAGCTACAACACGGCGGCCGCCGAGATCGTGGCCTTCGATCCCGTGAGCGACCGCATCTTCTTCGTGAACGCGCAGCTCAACGAGGTCCGTGCGCTCAATGCGAGCAACCCGGCCGCTC
>Ga0315900_10002739_pt1 | contig 26502 bp, 29 predicted proteins | sample LakEriMetagenome_FD_203521 | JGI IMG/M metagenome (GOLD analysis project Ga0315900, IMG submission 203521) | Freshwater fungal communities from buoy surface, Lake Erie, Ohio, United States - Buoy 12 MA114 | ecosystem: Environmental > Aquatic > Freshwater > Lake > Lake biofilm | place: USA: Lake...
GAGATATTTGAGCCTGCTAGATTCTATAATGGGTTAGACTTTGGGCGTTTTAGGTGGTTTGAGTTTCGTGGAAGATATGGTGATTTTGTGAGGCTTATTTTTTTTCCTCCGGCACTGCTTGGCCTTGGTTTGCTCACGTTGAAGCGGATTAATCCAAAGTAAATATTAGCATAATAGCAGCGTACCTTTAGATGGGTTCGTCATTAATTGGTTTAAATCTGTGATTCTAGATGCAGAATAGCGGAGCGCTGATCTTCGCTCAAGAGACACGGAAAGGGCCCGCTCGGAGCGGGCCCTTTTTGTTTGCGATCAAGCGTCGGTGTATCGACCCAGTGAATATCTGCTCATGCTACACAGGAGAAGGTAGCGATGAGTGTGACGATGGACGACCTTGTGCTGATCGGTGGCATCGGCTTGCGCTGAGCCAACCGGTTGCCGTCCCTTCGCGACGATGCGCTGCGCGGGCCCCGGGGGCGGGGAGGCCAAGCACCCGCCTATCGGAAGAACGCGGGCCCACCCTTCGGAGACCCGCACGGCTATCATGTTGACACCGCGTCCATTTCCCTCCTTTGTCGCGCGCCGCCCGTCGGTGGGCGGTCTTTCGAGCTTTGGACATGACAGGGGAGCAACATGGCGACAGTGCGCAGACGCAACAAGGTTGACGAGGTCAGTTTCATCGGTGGCCTGATCGGCCTTCTGTTCGTCAGTCCCCGCCGGATCATCGACAACCGCGTGAAGGAGGCGAACGAGCATGGCTGGAACCTCATCGCCATCGAGAAGACATCCGGGAACAATCTGCTCATCAATATCCTGCGGTTCGTCCTTCTGGTCGTTACGCTCGGGTTGTTCACCTTCGGCGACGGCATGTATCTCGTGTTCGAGAAGGATGCGAGCGAGGAGGCCTGAAGCATGCTCTCTCCCATGCTCGTGTCCTTATTGCCGCTGGTCCTGCTCCTGGTAGCTGGCGCGTTCACCTATGGCCTGTTCATCCTGCTCCCGCCTGTGTTCGTCATCATCTTCGCCATTGGCGCCCCCTTCCTGCCCGCCCTTCTGTTGGGCGCGCCGCTCAGTTCGGCACTGCCGCTCCTGATCTACGAGGCGGTCATCCTCGGGGTTCTCTATGCCCTGAAGAAGCGGAAGTCGCACGAAATCAGCAAGTGGTAGGTCCGGACGTTCTTTCGGCAGATGCGGTGAACCGGCGCTGGTGTTGCGCCGGATCCGGCCAAGCGGTGCCTGTGCGCGGCTGGATTTGGGCGCCGCGCGCAAGGCCCTTGCGGGGCCGGGCACTCCGCGTCTAGGGATTCCAGGACAGTCGCAACGGGGTGGTTTGCGCCTCAGGAGGGACCGGAGGGATCATGCGCGAGCTTCATGCCCAAGAGCGGATCCAGTTCGATCCGGGGCGCATCGCGCGCCTCACGCTCCATGCGCCGGCAACGCGCAATGCGATGACGAGGTCGATGTGGGCGGCGCTGCCCGGGTTGATTGACCGCATCGCCGCCGACCCCGCCATCCGGGTGGTGATCCTGACCGGGGCGGGTGGGGCCTTCTGTGCCGGTGCCGATATCGGCGAATTCGCCGATGTATATGCCACGTCCCAAAGCGCCGAAGCCTACAACACCATCGTCCGCGCCGCGATCGAGGCCCTGCGCACCCTGCCGCGCCCCGTTCTCGCGCAGATCGAGGGGCCGTGCGTCGGCGGGGGGGTCGCGCTCGCGCTTGCGTGCGATCTGCGCTTTGCCGATCCGGGCGCAGTCTTCGCCATCACGCCTGCGCGGCTCGGCATCGCCTATTCGCCGGCGGACACGGCGCTGGTCGTCGCGGCGGTCGGGGCGGCAGGAGCGAAGGATCTGCTGTTCTCGGGCCGCAGGGTGGACGCGACCGAGGCGCATGCCATGGGCCTCGTGGACCGCATCAGCGCGCAGGGAGGCCTCGAGGCTGCGGTGTCGGACTATGCCGAGGCACTGGCCGCCCTCTCGCCCGCCTCGATCGCGCAGGCCAAGGCCACGGTCAACGCGCTCGCCCCCTCGAGCGCCGATCCCACCTTGCGCGCAGGGTTCGCCGCGCTCTTTTCCGGACCGGACTTCGCTGAGGGGCGCGCGGCTTTTCTGGACCGCCGCGCCCCCCGGTTCTGAGCGCGCGCCCCCTCAGCCCAGCGCGGGGAAGGCCGGCCGGAGCGGCAGGCGTCGGGCGCGCTGGCCCGTCAGGTCATGGAGCGCGTTCGCAAGCGCGGGTGCCGCGGGCGGGGTGCCGGGCTCGCCGACGCCCCCGATGTGGCGCTGACCCGAGAGGATCCGCACCGCGAAGTCGGGCGTGCCCGACATGCGCAGCGCGTCGTAGTCGAAGAAGTTGCCCTGCTCGGCCGCGCCGCCGGCGAAGGTGATCTCCTCGTCGATCGCGGCCGAGAGGCCATAGATCGCCCCGCCCACCATCTGCGCCTCGATGATCCCGGGGTCGAGCGCGGGCCCCGCGTCGCAGGCGATCGAGACGCGGTCAAGCGCGATGCGCCCGCCCGTGTCGCGCACCTCGATCACCATCGCAACCGCGGTGCCGAAGGAATAGCAGAACGCCACGCCCCGCCCGGTACCTTCGGGCTTGGGCGTATCCCAGCCCGAGAGCTCGCGCACCGCCTGCAGCACGGCGGCACCTTCGGGGAACTCCTCCGCCATGTGGTCGAGCCGGAAGTCGAGCGGATCGCGCCCGGCGGCGACCGCGAGTTCATCCATGAAGCTTTCCTGGAAGAACGCATTGTAGGAGGCCCCGACCGACCGCCAGAACCCCACGGGCAGCACGAGGTCGGCCAGATAGCCGCGCACGCGATGGTTCGCGATGCGATAGGGCGCGTTGAAGAGGGCATCGACCGCCCCCTTGTCGGGCCCGCCCGCCGCGAAGCCGAACCAGCGGTTCATCCCCTGCTGCGTAGCTGATTGTGTCGCCAGTTCGGCGTCAAGCAGGACGGCGCGCCCATCGGCCACTCCGCCGCGCATCCGTGCGAGCGCGGCAGGGCGATAGAAATCCTGCCGCATGTCCTCTTCGCGGCTCCAGACCAGCTGCACGGGCGTCCCGGGCATGGCAGCCGCCAGACGCGCGGTGTAACGGGCGAAATCGACCTCGCCCCGCCGGCCGAAGGCACCGCCCATCAGGGTGGTCACGATCTCGACATCCTCAAGCGGCAGGCCGGTCTCCTCGGCGCAGACCTTCTTGACGAACATCGGCCCCTGCGTGCCGGTCCAGAGCGTCAGCCGGCCGTCCTGCAAGTGCGCGGTTGCGTTCAGCGGCTCCATCGCGGCATGGGCAAGATAGGGCACGGCGTATTCCGCCACGACCTCGGTCGCCCCCGCGGGCAGGGCGCCCGCGTCGCCGTCATCGCGCAGTGTGGTGTTGGGCTCGGTCGCGAAGGCGGCCTCGATCCGCGCAAGGATCGCGGCCGTATCGGCCGGATAGCGCGCGGCTTCCCATTCGGGCGCCAGCGCCGCCGCACCCTGCATGGCAAACCATGTGTTCGAGGCCACGACCGCGACCGCATCGCCCAGATCCACGACCTGCTCCACCCCCGGCAGCGCAAGCGCCGGCGCGGGGTCGAAGGCGACCATGCCCGCGCGCTGCGGGTTGGCGCGGATCGCCGCGAACTTCAGCCCCTCGGGCCGCACGTCGAGCGAGAACATCGCCTGACCCGTCGATTTCGCCGCCATGTCGAGACGCGGCAGCGCCCGGCCGAGCAGCCGCCATTCCGAGGCCGGCCGCAGGTCGGGGGCGCGCAGCGGCTCGCGCGCGGCATCCTCGGCCAGATCGGCATAGGGGATCGCGGTGCCGTCGGGGGCGATGACGCGGCCGGCCTCGGTGCGCAGCGTGTCGGCGCCGACGCCAAGGCGCCGCGCGGCGGCCGCCTTCAGCGCCTCGCGTGCCGTTGCGCCTGCCAGCCGATACTTGACGAAGGCGTCCTTCATCGCGGTCGAGCCGCCCGTCACCTGCGCATCGAGCAGCTTGCCCGCCTGCCCGAGCCATTCGCCGATCGCGTGCATCGCGTCCGAGCGGTCATACCCCTTGCCCGGCAACCCCTCGCCCAGAAGGGCCGCGTTGTAATAGGCGCGCGCGGCGGGCCCGTGATCGATCCGCACATCCTCCCACGCGAGGTCGAGTTCCTCGGCCAGAAGGGCCGCGAGCGTCGTCTGCGTGCCCTGTCCCATCTCGGCCCGGGGCGTGATGAGCGTGACACCCTCGCGCGTGATCAGCACGAAGGGGGTGAGGGCGGCCTCGCCCGGGCCGGGGCGAAGGGGGTTCGGTGCCTCGCGGCTGATGAACCACGCCCCGAACGCCGCCCCGCCCGCGATCGCGACCGAGCCGACAAGGAAAGTGCGACGGGCAATCTGACCTGCGCGCGACATCGCCTTACACCTTCGCTGCGGCGGCGTGGATCGCCGCGCGGATACGGGGGTAGGTGCCGCAGCGGCAGAGGTTGCCGTCCATCGCCGCGTCGATCTCGTCATCCGTCGGCGCGGGCGAACGCGCCAGCAGGTCGGCCGCCTGCATGATCTGCCCCGACTGGCAATAGCCGCATTGCGCGACCTGATGCTCGATCCAGGCCGCCTGCAGCGGGTGCAGCCCCGGCCCGCCCGCGAGCCCCTCGATCGTCGTCACGCTGCTGCCCGCGACATCGCCGAGCGTCGTCTGGCAGGACCGCACCGCCTGCCCGTCGACATGCACCGTGCAGGCCCCGCAGGCGGCAACGCCGCAGCCGTATTTCGTGCCGGTGAGGTTGAGCCCGTCGCGCAGTGCCCACAGGAGCGGCATGTCGGGCGGCAGGTCGAGCGTGGCGGCGCTGCCGTTCACGATGAAGGAAATGGGCATCGGGGGCTCCGTTCGGTTCTGCTGACAAACTACGCAAGAAACGTCAGTCCGTCAATTGACAAAGTAGAGGCATTTTGTCATTCTGTATCTATGAGCCTCGCTGACAGTTTTGCGCCCCTGCTCCTGCCTCAGCCCGACCGCCAGGAAGCGATCCTCGATGCGGCCTTCGCGGCTTTTGCAACCTATGGCTATCGGCGCACCGCGATGGACGACATCGCGCGCGGGGCCGGGCTGTCGCGCTCGGCGCTCTATCTGCATTACCGCAACAAGGAAGACATCTTCCGCTCGCTCGCCGCGCGCTATTTCGAGAGTGCGCTGCGCGACATGCGGGCAGCGCTCGACCGCCCGGGCCAGAGCTTCGAAGAGGCGCTGCTCGCGGCCCTTGTCGCGAAGGACGGCAAGTTCATGGAGGCCGTCCTGACCACCCCGCATGGCGCGGAACTGCTCGACGCGGGGTTCTCCGTATCAGGCGACCTTGCCACCGCAGGCGCGGCGCAGTTCGAAGCCGTGCTGGCGGCATGGCTTGCGCGGCGCCCCCTCGCCGATGGGGTGGGGTCGCCCGAGGATGTGGCGCAGACGATCATGGTGGCGGTCAAGGGCCTCAAGACATCCGCCCGCTCGCTCGGCGACTACCGCACCGGTCAGGCGCGGCTCGCTCGGATCTTTGCACGCGCTCTCTCTCACGATGCCCGCGCCCCCCTCTCGCAAGGCGTCACGTGCCCGACCGCATTGCCCGAGGCGAAGGCTGGGGCTTGACCTGGCGAAGTTCGTCGCCAAGGTCCGTCGCGCCGGGCACTCGGGTCCCCCCTCTCGGGGATGCCCGTGATCGGGACAAGATGGTGGCGGATCGTTGAAGCATGGCAGACCTCAGCAGCATAGCCGTCCTCGATCTCGGCAAGTCGAACGTGAAGCTCTCGGTCTGCGACGGGGCGGGGCGCGTGCTCGAGACGCGCGCGACGCCCAACCCCTCTCACCCCGGGCCGCCCTGGCGGCACACCGACCTTGCGGCGCTGAACGGCTGGGTGCTGGGGACGCTGGCCGATCTCGGGCGGCGCCACCCGCTCGGCCATGTCATCGCCACGGGCTATGGCTCGGGCGCGGTGCTGGTGGGCGATGATCCGGATGCGGGCGGCGACGGGGCGGTGCTGCCGATGATCGACTACGAACAGCCGCTGCCCGAGGACATCGCGCGCGACTACGCCCCCCTCGCGGGCGGTTTCCTCGACCGCGGTTCGGCCTTGATGATGGGCGCGACCCATGTCGCGCGCCAGCTTTACTGGGCCGAACGGGCGGCACCCGCGGCGGTGGCGCGGGCGCGCTGGCTTCTCTGCCTGCCGCAATACTGGGCCTGGCGGCTGAGCGGCGTGGCCGCGAGCGAGGTCACGATCCTCGGGGCGCAGTCGCATCTGTGGAACGTCGCGCGGGGGGGCTGGGCGCCGATCGTGGTGGCGCGTGGCTGGGGGCGGCTCATGCCGCCGATGGTGCGGGCGGATGCCGATCTGGGGCCGGTGCGCGCGGCGCTCGCGGCCCGCCACGGCCTGCCGCCGGGCTTGAGGGTGCATGCGGGGGTGCATGACTCCTCGGCCAATTTCCACCGCTACCGCGCCGCCGGGATGGCGGGGGTCTGCGTCGTCTCGACCGGCACCTGGATCGTCGCCATGGCCGACGGGATCGACCTCGCCCGCCTCATCGAGGCGCGCGGGATGACGTGCAACGCCGATGTCGCGGGCGCCCCGGTGGGCGGCGCGCTGACCATGGCGGGGCGCGAGTACGAGGCGATCGCGGGTGAGCAGCCCGAGGGCGCGCGCGCCGATCAGGGCCTGCTTGGGCGGCTGATCGCGCGGGGGACGATGGCGATCCCGAGTTTCGGGCCGGATGGCGGCCAGTTTCCGGGCACGGCGGGGCAGGGCCGCATCGTCGGCCCCCCGCCCGAATCACCGGCCGAGCGTCACGCGCTCGCGGTCCTGCACATGGCGCTGCTGACGGTCGCCTGCGCCGAGACGCTCGACCCCGCGCGGCCCTGGGTGCTCGACGGCAGCTTCCTGCGCGATCCGGCGTTTGCCGCGCTTGTCGCCGCGCTGCGCCCGGGGCGCGAGACCTGGATCAACGCCGAGGGCTACGGCATCGCCACCGGGGCGGCCGCGCTCTGCCGGGCCGGACCCGCCCCCGCCCCCGACCTGCGCCCGGCCGCGCCGCTGCCGGGCCTGCCCGATCTTGCCCGCCACGCCCTGCGCTGGCGCACCCTTGCCGAGGAGGCCATGCGATGATCGAGGACGAGATGACCCTGCGCCGCAGGATGGTCGAGACCTGCCGCAAGATGAACGACAGCGGCATCAACCAGGGGACGGCCGGCAACCTCTCGGCCCGCTCGGGCGAGGGTTTCCTGATCACCCCCTCGTCGATGCCCTATGACATCATGCAGCCCGAGGACATCGTCGAGATGGGCTGGGACGGCACCTTCGTCGGGCGCCGCCCCTCGTCCGAATGGCGCTTTCACCGCGACATTATGAGGGCGCGGGCGGATGTGAACGTCGTGCTGCACTGCCATTCGACCTATGCGACCTCGGTCGCCTGCCACCACCGAACCATCCCGGCCTTTCACTACATGGTGGGGGTCATGGGGGGCACGACGCTGCGCTGCGCGCGCTATGCGACCTTCGGCACGCAGGCGCTGTCGGATGCGGCCCTCGAGGCGCTCGAGGACCGGATGGCCTGCCTTCTCGGCCAGCACGGGCAGATCAGCCTCGGGACCACGCTCGAGGGTGCGCTGTGGATGGCGATCGAGGTCGAGACGCTCGCGCGGATGTATCTGCAGGCCTGCGCGCTGGGCGAGCCGCCGGTGCTCTCGGACGCCGAGATGGCACGCGTCATCGAACAGATGAAGCGGATGAGCTATGGTCAGGGCCCCGAGCCCGAAGGTGCGACCGACGCGGCCCGTCCGCGCGCTCTCTGACCCAAGCCCCATGCCCCCCGGCGCCCTGCGCCAGCTTGGCAGTGCCGTCATTCGAGGTTGGTGTGGCGGGCCCGCATCGCCTCGGGGGTGATGCCAAGGCGGGCGCGCAACGCCAGCACGAGGATCTCGAACACGAGGAACTGGGCACCCTCGAAGACAGACCCCATCGGCAGGACCGAACTTGCCGCAGCACCGCGATCGTTCGCCATGGTCTGGGCAGGGATCTCAAGGATCCGGTCGCAGGCCGCGGGGACGGGACCGAGCGGCTGGGCCGTCACGCACAGCGTCCGCGCCCCCGCCTGCCGCGCCACGTCCGCGAGTGCACCCACCGTCGGCAGATCGCCCGGGCCGGCGCTGACGATCAGCAGATCCCGCGGCCCGACCGGTGGGGCCGACATGTCGCCCACGACATGGGCATCGCAGCCCAGGTGACAGAGCCGCATTGCAAGCGCCCGCATCATCAGACCCTCGCGGCCCACGCCGTGGCACAAGATGCTCTGCGCCTGCGCAATCTCTGCCACGGCCGCGTCGATCGAGGCGGGATCCGTCGCAGCGGCTGCCGCGCCGATATCCTGCGCTGCCCGGCGTGCGATGTCGGCGTGGTCGGACATCATGGCCCCAATCTCGCCCGAGGGTCAGCCCTCGGTCTTGCTGTCGTGGGGCGCATCCTTTGCGCTGCCATCAAACCCCGCCCATGGGGCACCGGTTCCGGTTGGCGGCAGGTCGGACTTGCGCCCGGCGCGGTGCAGATGGGCCTTCGCCAGGAAATGCGCGGTGATCGGAGCGGTGAGAAAGAGGAAGAGCGTGATCAGGAGTTCGTGGAACGAGATGCCGCCTTCGTCCTGCGCGAGCATGATCATCGATACGATCAGCACGCTGCCGACCCCCACCGTGGTGGCCTTGGTCGGGGCGTGCAGCCGTGTCATCGTGTCGGGCAGTTTCACGAGGCCCCACGACCCCACGAGGGCGAACGCACCGCCGATGACGAGCAGAGCAGAAATGATGATGTCGAGGATCATCCGGCGCCCCTATTCGATCACGTCGCCGCGCAGCAGGAACTTCGCGTAGGCCACCGTCGAGAGAAACCCGGTCATCGCAAAGAGCAGCGCGGCCTCGAAGTAGATCCCCTTGCCGGTCGCCATCCCGTAGAGGACGATGATCGCGATCACGTTGATCACCATGGTGTCGAGGGCGAGGATCCGGTCCGTGACATCAGGGGCGTTCGCGAGGCGCCAGAGATTGAGCAGCAGCCCGAGTCCGAAGCAGGCCAGCGCGAAGCCGAGGGCATAGGCGATCATTCGAAAATCTCCTTGAGCCTGCTTTCGTAGCGCGCCTTGATGTCGGACGCGACGCCCGACGGATCGGGCGCGTGCAGACAGTGTACGAGAATGGCGCGCCCGTCCGCGGAAATATCGGCGCTGACCGTTCCCGGCGTCATGGTGATCGTACCGGCAAGGACGGTGATCCCCTCGGGGCTGCGCAGGTCGAGCGGCACCGTCACCCACGCCGGGCGCAGCGCGCTGTTGGGTTTGAAGAGAACGATAAGCGCGACGGTGACGTTCGAGACGAGAATGTCCCACAGCACGACAAGGATGAAGCGCAAGACCGACAGCGGCTTTGCGGGGCGCGGGCTCGGCGGCCAGAAGGGCAGGGTGACGAGGGGGATCAGCGTTCCGAGGATCAGCCCGAAGACGGCGATCCCTGGGCTCAGATCATTGGCGAGCATCACCCATACGACGGTCAGCACGAGGGTCAGGTAGGGGCGCGGAAAGATGCTGCGCATCGCTCAACCCTCCGTCGGACCAAGGACTGCGCGGATGTAGACACCCGGATCGTGAAGTTCCGCCGCCGTCTCGCCAAGCCAGCCAGTCACTGGCCCCGCGAAGATCGTCAGTACCACGATGATCGCGAGCGCCGCCCCGATCGCGACAAAAGCGAGCGGCTCGGCCGGGCGCGCGGGGTCGTGAACCGCCGGCGTGGCCGTTCCTGCATGGGCCTTCCAGAATACCGCGCTGCCTGCACGGCCGAGGCCCAGGATCGCCACGAGCGAGGTCGCGAGGATCGCGGCCCAGAGCCACATCCCCATCGCATCCTCACGCAGCGCATCGAGGATCAGAAGCTTGCCCACGAAGCCCGACAGCGGAGGCATTCCCGCAGCCGCGATCGCCGCCGCGAAGTAGAGCGCGGCGATCAGCCCGCCCTGCGCCACGGGTGGGTGCAGGGCGTCGATGTCGTCGCTCCCCCTGCGGCGCAGGACCAGATCGACCACAAGGAAGAGCGCCGCTGCCGCGAGGGTCGAATGGATCAGATAGAAGAGTGCCGCCGCGGTCGATTCGACCTGAAACGGCGCGATGGCCAGAAACAGCGTTCCCATCGAGCCGATTGCCGCGAAGGCCGCCATCCGTCCGAGTGTCCGCGCCCCGAGCACCCCGACCATCCCGATCACGAGCGTGAGCACTGCCCCCGGCAGCACGAGGCCACTTGCTATGCCGGCGGTCGCGGCGGTCTGCTCGGGGTAGATGAGTGTGCCGAAGCGCAGCACCGCATAGGCACCTACCTTGGTCATGATCGCAAAGAGCGCCGCAACCGGACCGGGTGCCATCGAATAGGTAGCGGGCAGCCAGAATTGGAACGGCACGAGCGCCCCCTTCACCGCGAAGACGATGAAGAGCAGCACGCAGGCGACGCGGGCGAGCGCCGCGTGCCCCTCGGGCAGGTTCGCCATCCGCTCTGCCAGGTCGGCCATGTTGAGGGTCCCGGTCACGGCATAGACCGTGCCGAGGGCAAAAAGGAACAGCGTCGACCCCACGAGGTTGTAGGCCATGTACTGCACGCCCGCACCGAGCCGCGCCCGCCCGCCCGAATGGATCATGAGGCCGTAGGAGGCAATCAGCAGGATCTCGAAGAAAACGAACAGGTTGAAGGCATCGCCTGTCAGGAAGGCTCCGTTCACGCCCATGAGCTGGAACTGGAAAAGCGCGTGGAAATGCCGTCCGCGTCGGTCCCAGCCCGACCCGATCGCATGGGCAAGCACGATGAGCGCGAGCAGCGCCGTAAGGCCGAGCATCAGCGCCGACAGCCGGTCGTTCACCAGTACGATCCCGAAGGGGGCCGGCCAGTTGCCGAGCAGATAGGGTTCGGGGCCGAGCACGCTCGCGCGCCAGATGAGGTATGCCGCCACCGCGCCAAGGCCAATCACCCCCGTGACCGACGCGACGCGCTGGAGCAGCAGATCCCGCCGCATCCCGAGCACGATGAGCGGCGCAAGCAGCGCGGGCAGAACGACGGGGATGATGACCCAGTGGCTCACGGCCGGTCCTCCGGCGCGGTGTCCTTCGTCTCGATCCGATCGTCGCCCGATTCGAGGAATGCCCCGAGCGCCATCATCACGATCACTGCCGTCATCCCGAACGAGATCACGATCGCCGTCAGCACGAGCGCTTGGGGAATGGGATCGGTGTAGCCTGCCGCGTCCGCCGACAGGATCGGGGGACGGTCGATCACCAGCCGCCCGGTGACGAAGAGGAAGGTGTTGACCGCATAGGTCAGCATCGACAGGCCAAGGATGACCGGAAAGGCCCGAAGCCGCAGGATCAGGTAGATCCCCGAAGCGGTCATCACGCCGATGGCCGAGGCGACGAGGTATTCCATCTCAGCCCTTCGCCTCCTGCCCGCCAGCGGTGGATGGGTCCACATCCATCGGTTCAGTGTTGACCGTCTCGCCCGCTCGCAGCGCAATCCGCGTGAGGCTCGAGAGCGTCAGCATCACCGCCCCGATCACCGTCAGGAACACGCCCAGATCGAAGGCCATCGCGGTTGCGAGTTCGAACTTCTCGAAGGGCGGGATGCGGAAGTAGCCAAAATCCGAGGTCAGGAACGGTCGGCTCGCGAACCATGCACCGATCCCGGTCGCCCCCGCGATCACGACACCCGCGCCGATGAAGGCATGGTAATCGATCCGCTGGCGCGCCTCTGCCCAGGCGAAGCCCGAGGCAATGTATTGCATGAGCAGCGCGATCGAGACCACGAGCCCCGCGATGAAGCCACCGCCCGGCTCGTTGTGGCCGCGCAGGAAGATGTAGATGCCGACCATGATCGACAGCGGCAGCGCGACGCGCGCCGCGACGACGAGCATCATCGGATGACGGTCGCCCGCCTTGGGGCTGTCGGGCACCCACGACAGCAGCCGCCGCCCGGCCGGGCCTGCCAGCAGCGCCTCGGTCAGCGCGAAGATGATCAGCCCCGCGATGCCAAGCACGATGATCTCGCCGAAGGTGTCATAACCGCGGAAATCCACGAGGATCACGTTGACGACATTCGTACCGCCGCCTTCGGTCTTCGAATTCGCGATGTGATATTCGGCGATCGTGGGAAAGGCGAAATTGCCTGCCATCACGCCAAGCGCCAGCGCTCCGGCGCCGATCCCCCCCGCGACCGCGATCACGCTATCGCGGATCCGGCGCGCTGCGCTGCTTTCGGCGGGGGTGCGCTTGGGCAGGAAGTTCAGCGCGAGGAGAAGCAGGATGATCGTCACCACCTCGACCGAGATCTGCGTGAGCGCGAGGTCGGGTGCCGAGAGATAGACGAACCCGAGCGAGACCGTGAGGCCCACGACCCCGATCAGCACGAGTGCCACGATCCGCGCGCGGTGCATGAAGGCCACAAGGACCGAGCAGGCCACAAGCAGAAACCAGGCTGCCCAGGACATGACACCGGCCTCGAGTGGCGCGCGCGCTCCGGGCGTGTGGGTTCCGCCCGCGAAGGCCCAGACACCGAGCGCCAGCACTCCGACGGTGAAGACCGCCAGATAGCGGCTCAGTGCGCCGTCGTGCAGGCCATCGGTCAGCCCGCGTGCGATGCGCGCCGCGGCCGCCACGAGCGCATCGAAGATGGCCTTGGCCTCGGGGCGTGGGGTTGCAAGCCACAGCCTGCTCAACGGCCCGTGCAACCAGAGCGCCACGGCCCCGCACGCCACTGCCGCGACAGAAGCATAGAGCGCCGCCGTCAGCCCGTGCCAGTGATAGATCTTGACCTCGACCGCCTCTCCGGTGACCGCGCGCGCCGTCGCCGCGACCAGATCGCCCGCGACGGTCATCGGGAAAAGCCCGATCAGCACCACCAGCACCGCGAGGAACGCCGGCGCCGCCCACATCCCGAATCCCGGATCATGCGGGTGGTGGGGATAGTCCGACCGCTCGGGCCCCAGGAATACATGCACGATGAGGCGCAGCGAATACCCCACCGACAGGAGCGCCGCCGACACGACCAGCACCGGGAACACCCAATCTATGCCCGCCCAGGGGGTATGGAGCGCCTCTTCGAGCATCATCTCCTTCGAGAGGAAGCCGTTCAGGGGCGGGATCCCCGCCATCGAGAGCGCGGCCACGAGGGTGATCGCGAAGGTCACGGGCATCAGGCGGCGCAACCCGCCGAGGCGGCGGATGTCGCGGGTATGCGCCTCGTGATCGACGATGCCCGCGGCCATGAAGAGGGCAGCCTTGAAGCTTGCGTGGTTGATGATGTGAAAGACCGCGACGATCGCCGCGGCCTTCGTCCCGAGGCCCAGCAGCATCGTGACAAGGCCAAGGTGCGAGACCGTCGAGAAGGCCAGCACCGCCTTCAGATCGTCCTTGAAGAGCGCGATCGTCGCGCCGATCAGCATCGTGATCAGGCCCGTCGTCGCGACGATGTAGAACCATTCGGGCGTGCCCGACAGCACCGGCCACATCCGCGCCATCAGGAACAGCCCCGCCTTCACCATCGTCGCCGAGTGCAGATAGGCCGAGACGGGCGTGGGCGCGGCCATCGCGTGCGGCAGCCAGAAGTGGAAGGGGAACTGCGCCGACTTGGTGAAGCACCCCGCGAGGATCAGGATCAGCGCCGGCAGATACCACTCCGAGGCGCGGATCTCGGCGCCCTTGGTCAGGATCACGCTCAGATCGTAGCTGCCCGCGATGTTGCCGAGGATGAGCATCCCCGCGATCATCGCAAGGCCCCCCATGCCGGTCACGGTCAGCGCCATGCGCGCGCCCTGCCGCCCCTCGGGCAGGTGCTTCCAGTAGCCGATGAGCAGGAAGGACGAGAGCGAGGTCAGTTCCCAGAAGATCAGCAGGAGCAGGATGTTGTCCGACAGCACGATCCCCACCATCGCGCCCTGGAAGAGCATGAGGTAGGTATAGAATTGCCCCATCGGATCCTCGGGCGAGAGGTAGAAGCGCGCATAGAGGATGATCAGGAGGCCGATCCCGAGGATCAGCCCGGCAAAGAGCAGCCCCAGCCCGTCGAGCATGAAGTTGGCGTTGAGACCGAGCGAGGGCAGCCATTCGAACCGGGCGACGATGACCTCGCCGCCCATCACCGCCGGCGCGTGCAGCAGAAGGCCCAAGAGCGCGAGCGCGGTCACCGATCCGGTCGCGATGGCGCAGGTCGTGCGGCCTGCGCGGATCATCAGTCCGGGCAGCAGTGCCCCGAGAAAGGGCAGGGCGGCAATCAGGGCAGGCGACATCGTCGTGCGGTCCGTCCTTGAAGCGCGGTGCGCACGCTCGGAGCGGCCGCCGGCGCGCCATAGGTGGGCGCGCTCTGTTCCCGAGTCAAGAGAAACCGCTTTGAGAGCATCACCCCTGCGGCGTCATCGCCTGCCGCTGGCGCGCCCGCTCGATCCCCAGTTGCCGCTCGCGCCAGATGATGGCGATGCCGGCAGCAATCACGATCCCCGCGCCCGCGAGCATGGTGGGCGTCGGCACCTCGTCAAAGACCGCAAAGCCGATCGCGAGGGCAAAGAGGATCGAGACATATTCGAAGGGGGCGACAACCGAGGCATCGGCTTCGCGATAGCTCGCTGTCAGGAAAATCTGCCCCACGCCGCCCAGAAGGCCCGCGAGGATCAGAAGCGCCGCATCCCCCGGATCGGGCACCACCCAGCCGAAGGGCAGCGTCAGCAGCGCAAGCCCCGAGGCCGTGAGGGAGAAGTAGAGGACGATCGTCGAGGTGCGCTCCGTCCCCACGAGCTTGCGCACGAAGACCTGCGCCAGCGCGTTGAAGACCGCGCCCCCCAGCACGACAATGGCGCCGAGGGTTGCGCGCACGCCCTCGGCGTCGCTCTCGCTGCCGAAGGCCCCGAGGCGGGGCGAGAGCACGATGAGGACCCCCGCGAGACCGACGACGACCGCGATCAGGCGAAAGGCGCGCACCTGCTCGCCGAGGAACATGGCCGCGAAGACGACAGTGAGCAGCGGCGCGGCATAGCCGATCGCCGTCACCTCGGGCAGGGGTAGTAGGGCAAGCCCCGCAAAGCCGAGCCCCATCGCCATCGTGCCCGCGAAACCACGCCAGAGATGCCCGAGCGGATTTTGCGTGCGCAGCCCGGCCGGCATCTCGCGGCGCAGCGTCAGCCAGACGAGGATCACCGGCAGCGCGAAGAACGAGCGGAAGAAGACGACCTCGCCCGGCGGCACGCGCCCGTCCACCGCCTTGATGAGCGAGGCCATGGCGATGAAGACTACGACCGAAACGACCTTGAGGCCGATCCCGCGCATCGGACGCATGAGGCACTCCGCCGCCCCGGAACGAGGGGCGTTGTTGCGCCCATCTCGCATTCCGCGCACCACTCCGCAAGGCCGCTTGCCGAGCGCCCGGCCCCGGTGCAGGGTCGTCGCGTCCCGTTCTCCCGGAGCCGGCCATGAAGCCCCGCCACCCCGAAACGCCCGCCCCGTCCGATGCCGCCGCCCGCCGCGCCGTCGCGCCCGTCATCTGCTATCCGCCCGAGGGGGTGCCGCCCCCCGACATCGCGGCGCTGCGCGCGGCCTTCGGCACGCCGCGCGCCATCGCGCGCATCACCGTTCCCCCGCGCGAGGCGCGCGCCTTCCGCGTCCCGGCCGGGCACCTCTTTCGCATCCGTTGCACCGAGGGGCCGCAGGTCGGTGATCTGAACCTCTGGGCTGCGGGCGATCTGTCGGAACGGTTCTTTTCGGGCAAGACGCGCGCGCTTCATGGCACGCATCTTTCGACCGGCGACCGGCTCTGGTCGGCGCTGCCCCATCTGCGCCCGATGGCGACGATCACGGCCGACACGCTCGACTGGTATGGCTTCGACGAACACGGCGCCTCGGTCCATGACGTCATCGGCACGCGCTGCGACCCCTACACCCATGCGCTGCTCACGGGGGGCGGGCAGTATCACCATTGCTGCCACTCGAACCTCACCCGCGCGCTCGCGGCCGAGACGGGCCTGCCGCTGCACGCGGCCGAGGCGCATGTGCACGATGTGCTGAACGTCTTCATGTGCACGGGGTTCTCGCGCGCGACGGGGCAATACATCATGAAGGCCAGCCCCGTGCGCCCCGGCGACTACATCGAGTTCCTGGCCGGGATCGACCTCATCGGGGCGCTGTCGGCCTGTCCGGGCGGGGATTGCGGGTCGGAGCATTCCTCGGACGCCGCGCGCTGCCACCCGCTCGAGGTCGAGGTGCTGCGCCCCGAGGGGTTGCCCGAGGGCTGGGCCGAACCCCGCCCCGCCCCCTATGACCGCAGCCACGGCGCGGGCTGAGGGTCAGCCCGCGAAGGCGGCCTCGAGCGCGATCTCGACCATGTCGGCGAATGAGGATTGCCGCTCGGCGCTGCCGAGCGCCTCGGGCCGCAGCAGGTGGTCGGAGATCGTGACGACGGCAAGCGCCCGCACCCGGTGGCGCGCCGCGATGGTGTAAAGCTCTGCCGTCTCCATCTCGACCGCCAGCACCCCGTGGCGCGTCAGCTCGGCGTTGAGGTCGGGGCGTTCGTCATAGAAGATGTCCGAGGAATAGATCCCCCCCGCATGGGTCGGCACGCCCCGCGCGGCGGCCGCCCGGTGCGCCGCGAGCAGGAGGCCGAAATCGGCCGAGGGGGCAAAGTTCATCTCGCGGAAGATCCCGCGCGAGGGGCTCGAGATGGTGCTCGCGGTCATCGCCAGCACGATGTCGCGCAATCGCACCCCCTCCTGCATCGCCCCGGCCGAACCGATGCGGATGAGCGTCCGCGCCCCGAAATCGCGGATCAGTTCGGTCGCGTAGATCGCGAGCGAGGCCATCCCCATGCCCGAGCCGTGGATCGTGACCGGATGCCCGCGCCATGTGCCGGTGAAGCCCAGCATCCCGCGCACCTCGTTGACGAGGCGCGGCGCGGTCAGGAACGTCTCGGCCGCCCATTTGGCGCGCAAGGGATCGCCGGGCATGAGCACCGTGGGGGCGATCTCGCCCGGTCTTGCCCCGATATGGATCGACATCGCGCGCCCTCCGAATTTCTCCGCAGGTTAGGCGAGGGCGCCCGGCTTGCCAAGGGCGCCGGCCCCGCGGGTCATGCTTGATCGGGGCGCGTTGCGATGATTATGATGCTTTCATGACGATGCTCGTGGCCATGCCCGGTGCCGGTCCGTCCGAGGCGGATGTCGCCTTCGACCGGCGCGAGCTTGCGCTGATCCTCTCGCTTTATGGCCGCATGGTGGCGGCGGGCGAATGGCGCGACTACGCCATCAGCCACCGGCGCGATGTCGCGGTCTTCGCCGTCTTTCGCCGCGCCGCCGAAACCCCCCTCTACCGGATCGAGAAGCGCCCCGCGCTGCGGCTGCGGCAGGGCCTCTATGCCGTCATCGGCGCCGACGGGCAGGTGCTGCGGCGGGGTCACGACCTCGGGCAGGTGCTGCGCGTGTTCGACCGGGTGCTGATCCGCGCGCTGGATTGATGCGCCCTCAGCCCGCCGCCTCGCGGCAGAAGAGATCATACATGAGCTCGACCGCCCGGCGCACCTTCTCGTCGCCGATCGAGTAATAGATCGCCTTGCCCTCGCGCCGGCTTGCGACGAGGCCTTCGGTGCGCAGGCGGGCGAGCTGCTGGCTGACGGCGGCCTGACGGCTGTGAAGGAGGGTTTCGAGTTCGGTCACCGATTTCTCGCCCGAGGTGAGGTGGCACAGGATCATCAGCCGCCCTTCATGCGCGAGTGCCTTGAGGAACCCCGCCGCGCGTTCGGCCTGCGCTTGAAGCGGTTCTGGGGGAAATGCGGCGCAGCTGTCGTCGCTCATGCCTTGTCCTCGGAAAGCAGCTTGGTGATACACGACGGTGCAAGGTGCGGCAATCGGGGCCGACTTGATGGCGTGGGGAGTTGGTGCCGATGCACGGAAAGGATGGAACCGGGACGCCCGAGGCGGAGCTGGCGCGCGCCCTGTTCGCCGCCGGGGTGGCAGCGGCCGATCCGGGGCGGGCGGTGCAAGCGGCGCTGGCCGATGTGCCGCCGCCCGCGGGGCGTCGCTTGATCGTCGCGGTCGGCAAGGCCGCCTGCGCCATGGCAATGGCGGCGCGCGCGGCGCTCGGCCCGGTCGAGACGCTGATCGTCACGACCGATGGGGCCGCGCGCGAGGTTCCCGGCGCCGAGGTGCTCCGCGCGGGCCACCCGGTGCCCGACGCGCGCGGCCTTGCCGCGGCCGAGGCCGTCGCGGCGCAGGTCGCGGCGCTTGGGGAAGGGGACGAGCTGATCGCGCTGATCTCCGGCGGGGGGTCGGCCCTCTTGCCCGCGCCGCTGCCCGGCATCACGATCGCCGACAAGGCCGAGGTCAGCCGCCTGCTGCTGGCCTCGGGCGCCGACATCCGCGCGATGAACCTCGTGCGCCAGCAGCTCTCCACGCTGAAGGGCGGCGGGCTCGCGCGGCTGGCGGCCCCGGCGCGGGTGCGCGCGCTCGTGCTGTCGGATGTGGTGGGGGATGACCTCTCGGTGATCGCCTCGGGGCCGACGATGCCGCCTATCGGCACGCGGGCCGAGGCGCGCGCGCTGATCGAGCGGCTGGGGCTGCTCGGGCGCGTGCCCGCGTCAGTGCGCGGGGTGCTCGAACACCCCGACACCCCCTTCTCGCCGCTGCACGAAGTCGAGACGCGCCTCGTCGGGTCGAACACCCTCTCGCTCGCGGCGATGGCGGGGGCGGTGCCGGCGGGGGCGGGCCCCGTCCACCGCGCGCCCCGCCCGCTCGAGGGCGACGTTGCCGAGGCCGCGGCGCAGATCCTGCGCGAGGGGGCGGGGCAGGGCGCCGGCGTCTGGCTCTGGGGCGGTGAGACGACGGTGCGCATCGAGGGGCCTGCGGGGCAGGGCGGGCGCAACCAGGAACTGGCGCTGCGCGTGGCCCTCGGCGCCGCGGCGGCGGGCTGGGCCGGGCCTTGGGCCTTCCTCTCGGGCGGGAGCGACGGGCGCGACGGCCCGACCGAGGCGGCGGGCGGCCTCGTCGGGCCGGGAACGGTCGCGCGGATCGTGGCCGCGGGCCTCGACCCCGCCGCGCATCTTGCGCGCCACGATTCGCTGCCGGCGCTGCGCGCGGGTGGCGCGCTGCTCGTGACCGGCGAGACGGGGACGAATGTCGCCGACTTCCAGATCCTCGTGCGCGGGCGCGGCTGATGCTGTCCTATCAGCACGGCTATCACGCGGGGAACATGGCAGATGTGCACAAGCACGCCGTGCTTGCGGCGGTGCTCGGGCGGATGGTGCAGAAGGACAAGCCGCTCACCTACCTCGAGACGCACGCCGGGCGCGGCCTCTACGACCTCGGTGCGCCCGAGGCGCTCAAGACCGGCGAGGCCGCGGCCGGGATCGGCCGGCTTGCGCCCGCCCTGCCGGCGGCCCATCCGCTCGCGCAGGTCATCGGGGCGGTGCGGGCCGCGCATGGGGCGCGCGCCTATCCCGGATCGCCCCTGATCGCGGCGCATCTGTTGCGGCCGGGCGACCGGATGCACCTCGCCGAGCTGCACCCGCAGGAGCATGCGGCCCTTTTGGCCACGATGGCGCCCTTTGGCGCGGACGTGCGGCGCGAGGACGGGTTTGCCATGGCCCGAGCGCTCTGCCCGCCCATGCCGCGGCGGGGCATCCTGCTGATCGACCCGCCCTATGAGGTGAAGGAGGATTACGCCCGCATCCCCCCCTTCACGGCCGCGATCCACCGCAAGTGGAACGTGGGCATCCTGATCCTGTGGTATCCGATCCTGGCGTCGGGGGCGCATCTGCCGATGCGCGCGGCCCTCGAGGCGGCGGGGATGGCCGGCGCGGTCGGGCACGAGCTGCGCTTCGGCCCCGCGCGGCCGGGGCACAAGATGCTGGGGTCGGGGCTATTCGTCGTCAACGCCCCGCACGGGCTTGACGCGGCGCTTGCAGAGGTCGAGACCCTGATGGCACCGCTGCTTGATGAGGAGACAGCACCATGACGAAGGCCTATTGGGTCGCGCAGATGGATGTGACCGACCCCGCCGCCTACGACCGCTATCGCGCCGCGAACGGCGCGGCATTCGCGAAATACGGCGCGCGCTTCGTCATCCGGGGCGGCGCGCAGGAGGTGAAGGAGGGCGCAAGCCGCGCCCGCACCGTGGTGATCGAGTTCCCGAGCCTCGAGGCCGCGCGCGCCTGCTATGACAGCCCCGAATATCAGGCGGCCAAGGCGCAGCGGGCGGGGGCGTCGGAGGGGCACCTCATCATCGTGCCGGGGTGGGAGGGCTGATGCTCGGCGCGCTGATCGAACGCTTGCGCGCGCCCGCGCCCGGCCGCCTCGCGCCCGCCGAGGCGGCGCAGGCGCTGGCCGTCCTGCTCGTGCGGCTGGCGCGTGCCGATGGTGCCTATGACGCGGCCGAGGTGGCGCGGATCGACCGGGTGCTGGGCCTGCGCCTCGGCCTCGCCCCGGCCGCCGCCGCCGCGCTGCGGGCCGAGGCCGAGGCCGCCGAGGCCCATGCCCCCGACACCGTCCGCTTTACCCGCGTCCTGAAGGAGGCCGTGCCCTATGACGACCGCGCCGCGCTGATCGAGGCGCTGTGGTCGGTGGCGCTCGCCGATGGCGAACGCGCGGCCGACGAGGACCGGCTGATGCGGATGATCGCGCCGCTTCTGGGCGTGTCGGACCGCGACAGCGCGCTCGCGCGCCAGCGCGCCGCGCGCGCCGCCGGGGGGGCGTGACGGCTGCGACCGTGCCGGGGGTTGCCAAATCCACCGGCATGACGGCACCATCGCGCCATCCGCAACAGCCGCGAGTGCCCGTCTTGCCCCGTCATGTCCTCTGTCCGAACGCGCCCGATGGCCCCTTTCGCGGGGCGGAGGCGCGCCGATGAAGGACCTGCAACACTGGCTGCGCAAGCACCCCGAGGTGCGCACGATCCGCGTCGCGGCGGCCGACCTCAACGGGCAGGCGCGCGGCAAGCGCATCCCCTCGCGCTTTGCCGAAGGGGTGCTGCGGTCGGGCACGCGCTTTCCCTTCTCGGTCCTCAACCTCGATATCTGGGGCGAGGATGTGGACGACAGCCCGCTCGTCTTCGAGATGGGCGATGCCGACGGTGTGCTGTTTCCGACCGAGCGCGGATTCATGCCGATGCCCTGGCTCGAGGCGCCGACCGCGCTCCTCCCGATCTGGATGTTCCACGAGGATGGCCGCCCCTTCGAGGGCGATCCGCGCCACGCGCTGCGGGCGGTGATCGATCGCTTTCGCGCGCGCGGCCTCAACCCCGTCGTGGCGATGGAGCTCGAATTCTTCCTGATCGATGATTCGGGCAAGACGCTGCAGGTGCCGCCCAGCCCGCGTTCGGGCAAGCGGCGAAAGGCGGCCGAGGCGCTCTCGATCCGCGCGCTCGATGCTTTTGACCGCTTCTTTACCGACCTCTACGACGCGGCCGAGGCGATGGACATTCCCGCCGACACCGCGATCTCGGAAACCGGCCTCGGCCAGTTCGAGATCAACCTCATGCATCAGGACGATGCGCTGCGCGCGGCCGACGATGCGTGGTTCTTCAAGATGCTGGTCAAGGGCCTCGCGCGGCGGCACGGCTTTGCTGCGAGCTTCATGGCCAAGCCCTATCCGGAATATTCGGGCAACGGGCTGCACACGCATTTCTCGCTGCTCGACGGATCGGGGCGCAACGTCTTCGACAACGGCGGGCCCGAGGGGACGGCGATGCTGCGCCACGCGGTCGCGGGGTGTCTTGCGGCTGCGCATGATTCGACCCTTGTCTTCGCCCCCCACGCGAACAGCTATGACCGGCTGGTTCCCGGGGCGCATGCGCCCGTCTCGATCTGTTGGGGATACGAGAATCGAACGGTGGCGTTGCGCGTGCCCTCGGGTAACCCCGCCGCGCGCCGGGTCGAGCACCGGATCGCGGGCGGCGACGTGAACCCCTATCTCATGCTCGCGACCATCCTCGGTGCTGCCCTTCAGGGCATCATCGCGCGGGTCGAACCGCCGCCGCCCATTTCGGGCAATGCCTATGCCCGCAACGATCTGCCGCAGGTTCCGACGTCGTGGGACGGCGCGATCGACGCCTTCGAGCGCAGCACGCTTCTGCCTGCGATCCTCTCGCCCGACCTGATCCGCAATTTCGTCATGACCAAGAGGCACGAGCGTCACTACACGGCCGACCTCAGCGCCGAGGAAAAGGTCGAGCTTTACCTCGACACGGTGTGATGCCGGGGGAGGCGACGAAAATTCGCGCTATGCGCACCCTTTTCTCGGACGCGCGGAACGGTATATTCCCCCACGACCGATGTGAATCCGCCTTCGGGCATCGCCAGTCGAGAACATGACGCGCCCAGAACGGAACCTCGATCCGCACGCTTCGGCGGCCCGTTCCCCAACTGCGGGGAACGGCACAGATAACGGCGTCGCGGTTCAGACCCGGGCCCGCACCCAGCGCCCGCCGATGTACAAGGTGCTGCTGCTCAACGACGACTACACGCCCATGGAATTCGTCGTCCATGTGCTCGAACGCTTCTTCGGCATGAACCACGCGCAGGCCGTCGAACTCATGCTTACGGTACACAAGAAGGGGCTCGCGGTCGTCGGGGTGTTTTCCTTCGAGGTGGCGGAGACCAAGGTGGCGCAAGTGATGGACCTCGCGCGTCGCCACCAGCACCCGCTTCAATGCACGATGGAAAAGGACTGACTGAACCGGTCCGTGCCGATCTGCCGGCGAAGAACGGATCTCAAAAATGAAATCGACGCCGGAGTTACCCGACGTCGATCCCGACCGAATTTCGCGCTGGCGAAATCAGAGTTTGCCGGTGGACGCCTCAGCTTCGACCGGAGCGGGAGCCGGCGCAGGAGCGCAAGCGCCAAGCAGGGCCGCGGAAGCGAGGAGAACCGAGATGGCGATGGTCTTGGTCATGGGTCTAATCCTTCATTAAGGGTTCGAAACCCCTATCAAAACCCCCCGCAGTGTCAAGCATCGCCGAGACCATCGCAAGATTTCCCGGCATGTTCCGCCCGAGGCGCGGCAAGTCTGCAACGGTTTGCCGGACGCGGCGGCGAACTTGACCGAAAGACTCGGATATCCTAAGCCCTTCGTCATGTCCCTCCCGGGTGGAAGAGGCAATGAACGAACTGCCGAGGATCTTGAACTTCCGCATGCCGGCCGAGGCGACGCCCGCGGGATTTCGGCAGGAGCCTGCCAATATCCTGCTCGAGGTCGACCGCCTGACACGCCGCTTTGCCGGTTCGGCCGAGTCCGCCGTCACGCGTGTGGGGTTCACCGTGGGCGAGGGTGAGGTGGTCGCCCTTCTCGGTCCCTCCGGCTGCGGCAAGACGACTACCTTGCGCATGATCGCGGGGTTCGAGCGCCCCGACGAGGGGCGGATCCGGTTGCACGGCACGGATATCACTGACCTTCCCCCTGAGCATCGTGGAATCGGATTCGTATTTCAAGACAATGCCCTGTTTCCCAATCTTACGGTTGCAGGCAACGTCGGCTTCGGGGTGCGGCGGCTGGGGCGGCCGGCAGCCGACCGGCGCGTGGCGGAGATGCTCGATCTCGTCGGCCTTGCAGGCCTTGGCGGGCGGATGCCACACGAGCTTTCGGGCGGCCAGCAGCAGCGCGTCGCGCTTGCGCGCACTCTTGCGCCGGCGCCGCCGATCGTGCTGCTCGATGAGCCGTTCTCGAACCTCGATGCGGCCCTGAGGGCAGAGACCCGGCAGGAGGTGCGCAAGCTGCTCAAGGCCGCCGGGTCCGCCGCGATCCTTGTCACCCATGACCAGGAAGAGGCCCTGGGCACCGCCGATCGCGTGGGGGTGATGCGCGATGGCAGGCTTGAGCAAATCGGCGCGCCGGACGAGCTCTATCACAATCCCGTCAACGCCTTCGTCGCGAGTTTCATCGGCCGGTCGAACATCCTTGCCGGGACGGCGAACGGCATGGATGCCGAAACCCCCTTCGGCCGCCTTCCGCTCTCACGCGCGGCCAATGGTGCGGTCCAGCTCGCGGTCCGACCCGAGCAGATCCTGCTCGACCCGGACCCGACCGCCGAGGCGGTGGTGATCGGGCGCGAGTTCCGCGGCCACGACCAGCTCTTCTGGGTGCAGGAGGGGGGGCGCTGCCTGCTCGTGATCTCGGGCCCGGGGCCGCAGGTGGCCGTCGGGGCACGCGTCCGGCTCAGGATCTGCGAATGTGTCGTGCCCTTGCGCTAGATCGCTGCGCGGGACTTTCTTTTTGTGACGCGGCGCACTAGTTTGCTTGCCGGACAAGATCCAACTTCAGGGAGTATGAACATGCGGAAATTGCTTTTGGCCTCGACCGCTGCCGCACTTGTGGCGGGCGCGGTGTCGGCCGAAGAAATCAAGATCGGTATCGTCTTGGGCTTCACCGGCCCGCTCGAATCGCTCGCGCCCGACATGGCGGCGGGTGCCGAGCTTGCGATCAACGAGATCAGCGCCGCGGGCACGCTGCTGGGCGGCGGTCACACGATCACCGCGATCCGCGGTGACTCGACCTGTGTTGACGCCGCCGCGGCCCAGGCTGCCGCCGAGCGTCTGGTGACCTCCGACAAGGTCAACGGGATCATGGGCGCGGATTGCTCGGGTGTGACGGGCGCCATCCTCCAGAACGTCGCGCGCCCCAATGGCGTCGTGATGATCTCGCCCTCGGCGACCTCGCCCGGCCTTTCGACGGCCGAGGATGACGGCCTGTTCTTCCGCACCGCTCCGTCGGACGCGCGTCAGGGCCAGGTCATGGCCGACATCCTGAAGGATCGTGGTATTACCTCGGTTGCGGTGTCCTACACCAACAACGACTACGGCAAGGGTCTGGCCGACAGCTTCCAGGCGGCATTCACCGCTGCGGGCGGCACGGTCACGCTGAGCGCTCCGCATGAGGACGGCAAGGCTGACTATTCGGCCGAGGTCGGCGCGCTGGCCGCCGCGGGCGGTGAGCTGCTGGTGGTTGCGGGCTACATCGACCAGGGCGGCGCGGGCATCACCAACGGCGCGCTCGACTCGGGTGCCTTCGACACCTTCATGTTCCCCGACGGAATGTTCAGCCAGGCGCTCGAGGACAACTTCGCCGCCAAGACCGAAGGCTCCTTCGGCCAGCATCCGGGCACCGACAGCGATGGCCTCGCCAAGTTCCACGAGATGGGCGCAGCCGCGGGCTTCAACCCCAAGAACGCCTTCTCGCCCGAGTCCTACGACGCGGCGGCGCTGATCCTTCTCGCGATGCAGGCGGCGGGCTCGACCGACCCGCAGGTCTACAAGGACAAGGTGCTCGACGTGGCGAACGCCCCGGGCGAGCCGATCCAGCCGGGCGAGCTCGCGAAGGCCATCGAGATCCTCGCGGCCGGCGGCGACATCGACTATGTCGGCGCGAGCGCGGTCGAGTTGATCGGACCGGGCGAATCGGCCGGCAGCTATCGCGAGTTCGAGATGAAGGGCGGCAAGATCGAGACCGTCCGCTTCCGCTGATCGCGCACTGAAGATCGCAGGCCCGGGGGGAAACCCCCGGGCCGTTGCGCACAAATAGGCCGCGTGCGGCGTCAGATCGCACCGCCAACGGGGAGACGCCGAACCGATGATCCGGGTCGAGAACCTGCATAAGCATTTCGGCGGCTTCCACGCCGTCGATGGCGCGTCGCTCGAGATCGCCAAGGGCTCGATCACCGGGTTGATCGGCCCCAACGGCGCGGGCAAGACCACCCTCTTCAACGTCATCGCCGGCCGTCTGGCGCCCACTTCGGGCCGCGTGCTGATGGAGGGCGAGGACATCACCGGCCTGCCGCCGCATGACCTCTTTCACAAGGGGCTGCTCAGGACCTTCCAGATCGCGCATGAATTCGGCTCGATGACCTGCCGCGAGAACCTGATGATGGTGCCCGCGGCGCAGTCGGGCGAGCGGCTCTGGAACGCCTGGTTCAACCGCGGCCGCGTCGCCGCCGAAGAGGCACGGCTGCGCGCCAAGGCCGACGAGGTGCTCGAGTTCCTCACGATCTCGCATCTGGCCGACGAACGCGCGGCGAACATCTCGGGCGGGCAGAAAAAGCTGCTCGAACTTGGCCGCACCATGATGGTCGATGCCCGGATCGTCTTTCTCGACGAGGTGGGTGCGGGCGTCAACCGTACGCTCCTCAACACCATCGCGGACGCGATCGTGCGGCTCAACCGCGAGCGCGGCTATACCTTCTGCGTGATCGAGCACGACATGGATTTCATCGGCCGCCTGTGCGACCCGGTCATCGTCATGGCCGAGGGTAAGGTGCTGGCGCAGGGCCCGGCCGACGCGATCATGCAGAACGAGGCGGTGATCGAGGCCTATCTCGGGCGCGGGCTCAAGAACAAGGCGGCCGCCCATGGCTGAACCCTTTCTGATCGGCGAGGCGATGACGGGCGGCTATGGCGCGGCCGACATCCTGCAGGGCTGCACCATCGCGGTCGAGAAGGGCCAGATCGCCGTCATCGTCGGCCCGAA
>Ga0315900_10002741_pt1 | contig 26494 bp, 22 predicted proteins | sample LakEriMetagenome_FD_203521 | JGI IMG/M metagenome (GOLD analysis project Ga0315900, IMG submission 203521) | Freshwater fungal communities from buoy surface, Lake Erie, Ohio, United States - Buoy 12 MA114 | ecosystem: Environmental > Aquatic > Freshwater > Lake > Lake biofilm | place: USA: Lake...
GACGTCACTCAACACCCAGACCTATGAGCGGACGCCCTTCTGGAGCGGACGAGGCCTGCTGGCGGCTGCGGCGGTCGCCACCGGGCTGGCCGCTCTCCTGACCCTCGCCTTCGCCGGCTTCCGCAACCGCCGGGACTTCCGCCAGACCCACATCCAGGCCCGCGCCGGAGTGCTCCAGGGCCTTCAGTCCATTCTCTGGCTGTCCGCGATCACCCTTTCCGTGGCCTGGGTCGCATTGACGAAGGAGAGCGACCTCATCTTCGACTGGCCAGGACTCCTGCCTCTGGCCGCTTCGGCCTGCGCCCTCGTGGCGACCTTGCTGACGGTGGCCAACGCCGCCCTGCTGCCCCTTGTGCTCCGCAGCGGCCGAAGGCTCGACAGCTGGACCCCCTTGCGGCGCGCCGGGTTCACGGCGACCGTTGTGGTATCCCTGGCCTTCAGCCTGTTGCTCGGCCTCTGGGGTGGGCTTTCCCCCTGGGCCGGCTAGGCTGGGGACCTCGCATCTGACGACCGCGTAAACGTCTCATTTACCAACTACTGGGTAAATCCTGCCTACACGTCGGCAGGAACTGCACACCTTGCGGCCGGCGGTGGGAGACTGCGGACCGTGAACGGGATCTTCGCTTCCCTGCAGAGATTTGGCCTGGGGCGCCTCGCCGCCTTCGCAGGCATCGGCGTGGGCATCGTCGCTGCTATGGCGGCGGTCTTCATGAACCTGGGTCAGCCCAACGCCCTGCTCTACTCCAATCTGGACCTCAAGGAGGCCGGACAGATCACCCAGGCGCTGGATCAGGCCAACATCCGCTACGAGGCCAAGGGAGACGGCTCGACCATCATGGTCGCCCGCGATCAGGTCGCCTCCACCCGTCTGCTTCTTTCGGGCGAGGGCCTGCCCACCGCCGGGTCCGTCGGTTACGAGATCTTCGATCAGTCCAGCGTTGTGGGGCAGACGGATTTCGTCCAGCAACTCAATCGCCAGAGGGCCCTTGAGGGCGAACTGGCCCGCACCATCCAGAGCCTGGATGGCGTCACCTCCGCCCGTGTCCATCTCGTCCTGCCGAAGAAGGAGCTCTTCGAGGACGAGATCCAGCAGCCGTCCGCATCGGTCAGCATCGCCGTCGGCGCGCGTGAGCCTTCGCCGGAACAGGTCCGCGCCATCCAGAACCTGGTGGCGGGCGCCGTACCGAACATGAAACCTGACCGGGTCACGGTGGTCGACCAGCACGCCAAGACCCTCTCGGGAGGCGCGGAAGGCGACGCCATGGCTGCGGATGGCCGAAAGTCCGCGGTTGAGGCGCGGATCGCCAAGACCGTGAAGACCATGGTCGAGGGCGTGGTCGGACAGGGGAAGGCGCGGGTCAATGTCACCGCGGAACTCGACCTGTCCCAGGTCACCATCCAGGAAGAGACATTCGACCCGGACGGCCAGGTGGTTCGCTCTGAGACGACCAGCGAGGAGAACGCCAACGAGAACCAACCAAACCAGACGGGTCAGGTGACGGCGGCGGCCAACATACCAGGAGCGCCGGCCAATCCCGACGGACTGATCGCATCGACCTCCGGTCGTACGGGCACCACCACGAACTACGACATCTCTAAGACCGTCCGCACCGAGGTGAAGGAGCCGGGCCAGATCAAGCGCCTGTCCGTCGCAGTCGCCGTGGACGGCGTCACCGCCCCCGCCGGCGAGGACGGCAAGCCTGGCGCCTATACCCCGCGCCCAGCGGCGGAGATGCAGCGGATCGAGCAACTGGTCCGCACCGCCGTCGGCTTCGACCAGCAGCGCGGTGACCAGGTGACGGTGATCAACGTCCAGTTCCCCAGCGCGGATGGCCTGGGCGGCGGCGTGGTCGCAGCCAACCCCCTCATGGGCTTCGACAAGAACGACATCATGCAGATCATTCAGTGGGTGATCCTGTTCATCGTCGCTCTCCTGACCATCTTCTTCGTCGTCCGCCCGCTGTTTGGCGGCGGCGCAGGCCCCCGGGGCGGCGTGACGCGGCTGGTCACAACGGTTGACGGCCCGAGGATGCTTCCGGTCGATCCCTCGACCGGCGAGCCTCTCGCTCTTCCCGGTCCTGACCAAACCGAAATGGAGCAGAGGATCGAGATCGCCCGGATCGAGGGTCAGGTGAAGGCCAGTTCCGTGAAGCGCGTCGCCGAGTTCGTGGAATCGCACCCTGAAGAGTCCGTGGCCATGCTCCGCACCTGGCTGCACCAGTCCGCATGAGCAAGGGCGGACCAAAATCAGGCCCGATCACCGACCCCTCCCAGCTGACGGGGCCGGAGAAGGCGGCGATCGTCCTCCTCACCCTGGGCGAGGAGCACACCGCCATCTGGCAGATGCTGGATGAGGAGGAGATCCGCGAGATCTCCCAGGCCATGGCCACTCTGGGCAACGTCCAGTCCTCTGTCGTCGAGTCCCTCCTCGTCGAGTTCATCTCGAACGTGTCAGGCGGCGGCACGGTCATGGGCTCGTTCGAACAGACCCAGCGCCTCCTCGCCTCCTTCCTCGACCCCGACAAGGTCGACAACCTTATGGAGGAAATCCGGGGTCCGGCCGGCCGGACCATGTGGGACAAGCTGGGCAATGTCAGCGAGGGTGTTCTCGCCAACTACCTGAAGAACGAGTACCCGCAGACCGTCGCGGTGGTGCTGTCGAAGGTCAAGCCAGACCACGCTTCGCGGGTCCTTGGCGCCCTGCCTGAGGACTTCGCCATGGAGTGCGTCACCCGCATGCTGCGGATGGAGCCCGTCCAGCGGGAGATCCTCGACAAGATCGAGCAAACCTTGCGCACCGAGTTCATGTCGAACCTGGCCCGCACCTCAAAGCGCGACAGCCACGAGATGATGGCCGAGATCTTCAACTCCTTCGACCGCCAGACCGAGACCCGCTTCATTTCCGCCCTCGAGGAGCGCAATCGGGACAGCGCCGAGCGTATCCGGGCCCTGATGTTCGTCTTCGAGGACCTGTCCAAGCTGGATCCCGGCGGCGTTCAGACCCTGCTGAGAGCTGTCGACAAGGCGCAGCTGGGCCTGGCCCTGAAAGGCGCCTCGGAAGACCTCAGGAACCTCTTCTTCTCCAACATGTCAGAGCGCGCCGCGCGGATCCTGCGCGAGGACATGGAGAATATGGGGCCGGTGCGCCTGCGAGACGTCGACCAGGCCCAGATGGCCATGGTGCAGAGCGCCAAGGAACTGGCCCAGAGGGGCGAGATCATGCTGGCTGGCTCCAGCGGCGATGATGAGCTGATCTACTGATGAGCGAGCCCATCCTCGAAAAATTCGGCTTTGACACTGTCTTCGACGGCGGCGGCAACGTGACCCAGTCGAAGGCGCGGCAGAAGCGTTTCTTTTCCGCCGAGGAGGTTGAGGCCCTGCGCGCCCAGGCCTTCTCGGAGGGCGAGCAGAAGGCGCTGGGGGAGATGGCCGCCTTGCAGGCGCGCGCCCTTGCAGAGATCGCCCGAAGCGCCGAGGAGGGCTTGGGAGGGCTGGCCCGTATCGCCCATGCGCATCGGGAAGGTTCCGCCGCCCTGGCCCTCGCCTGCGGCCGGGCGATCGCGGGCGAGGTGCTGGAGCTGTTTCCGCAAGCGGCCCTCCAGAAGGCCCTCGAGAGTCTGGCGCGGGAGATCGAGTCCGAGCCAAAGCTGATGGTCACCGTGGCGCCCGGGCGAGCAGAGGGCCTGCAGGAGATTCTCTCGGCGACGGCCGCCGCGGCGGGCTTCACCGGACAGATCCTCGTCCGGGACGACGCCGGGCTCACGAGCGCCGCCTTCACCCTCGATTTCGGGGACGGATCGGCAAGCTACGACCCGGACGCGGCGACGCAGCGGATCTGGGACACCCTGAAGGCCGCCCTGGCGACAGAGGGACTGCATGCTGAACCTCTGGATCCCGGCGTGAAAGGCTAGGACATCATGAGCGAGAACGAACTGGAACTCGACGAGCTGGGCCCTGACGGCAACCCGGCCGCCACCGGAGGCGACGATGGGGAGAAGACGGCCTCGGACCTCGCCCCGATCTTTGACGTCCCGGTCTCGATCTCGGCGGTTCTGGGTCGCGCCACCCTCAGCGTCTCACAGCTGCTCCAGCTCAACTCCGGCAGCGTGCTCGAGCTGGACCGCCGGGTGGGTGAGGCCATCGACATCTACGTCAACAATCGCCTGGTGGCGCGCGGCGAGGTCGTGATCGTCGACGAGCGCCTGGGCGTGACCATGACGGAAATCATCAAGGACGGCGACACCCAGGTCTGAGGACCCGGTTGACGTAACGGAGACGGAAACATGCGACTTCTGGTCGTCGGACAACTGAACGGACAAATGGCGACAGCGGTGAAGATGGCCATGTCCCAGGGGGCCAAGGTCAGCCACGTGGAGACCATCGCCGCCGCCACCCACGCCCTGCGCGCTGGGCAGGGCGCCGACCTCCTGCTGGTGGATTACAACCTCGACATCGGGGCCCTGATCGCCGCCAACGAGGCGGAACGCATCCGGGCGCCCGTGGTCGCCTGTGGCGTGGATCCGGACGCCCGCAAGGCGGCGGACGCCATTCGCGCAGGCGCAAAGGAATTCATTCCCCTTCCGCCTGACGCCGAGATGATCGCCGCCGTGCTGGCGGCCGTCTCCGACGATAACCGGCCGATGATCGCCGAAGACGCCGCCATGAGGGCGGTGATCGCCATGGCCGAGCAGGTGGCCCCCTCCGAGGCCTCGATCCTGATCACCGGCGAAAGCGGATCGGGCAAGGAGATCGTCGCCCGCCACGTGCACCTGAAGTCGCGCCGGAGCGGCAAGCCCTTCATCTCGGTGAACTGTGCAGCCATCCCCGAGAACCTCCTTGAGAGCGAGCTGTTCGGTCACGAGAAGGGTGCGTTCACGGGCGCCCTGGCGCGCCGCATAGGTAAGTTTGAGGAGGCCAACGGCGGCACCCTGCTGCTGGATGAGATCTCCGAGATGGACGCTCGCCTCCAGGCCAAGCTGCTCCGGGCCATCCAGGAACGGGAGATCGACCGCGTGGGCGGCTCCCAGCCGGTCAAGGTGGACATTCGCATCCTTGCGACCTCCAACCGCGATCTGATCCAGGCGGTCCGCGAGGGTGTCTTCCGGGAGGACCTCCTGTACCGCCTGAACGTGGTCAACCTGAGGCTCCCGCCCCTTCGGGAGCGTCCGGGGGACGTGCTGCCCATGGCGGACTTCTTCATCCGCAAGTACGCCGCCGCTAATGGCGTTCAGGCCAAGTCTCTGTCCTCGGAGGCGCGGCGCAGGCTTCTAGCGCACCGGTGGCCCGGCAATGTCCGTGAGCTGGAGAACGCCATGCACCGGGCGGTCCTCCTGGCCAGCGGTCCCGAGATCGACGAATCCGCCATCCGGCTTCCGGATGGCCAGCCCCTCGGTCCCGCCGATCCCGCCGTACGGACGGCGCAGGCTGCAGCTAGCGCGGCTGAGGCCGTGGCCCGCGGTTTCGTCGGCCAGACCGTGGCGGCCATGGAGCAGCAGTTGATCATCGACACCCTGGAACACTGCTTCGGTAATCGCACCCATGCCGCCAACATCCTCGGCATCTCCATCCGGACCCTTCGCAACAAGCTCAAGGAGTACTCGGAGGCGGGCGTGAACGTGCCGGCCCCGCAGATGGGCGCAAGCGCGGCCTGAGGAGCTGAACGGTGACCGACACGATCCTCCCGGGGCGCGCGCCTCAGCAACTGACCCCGGCCCTGGTCATCAAGTGGCTGGCGCGGGGCGAGGTTGCGCTGGCGCTGGGTGTCGTCGCGGTCATCGTCCTGCTGATCCTGCCTGTCCCGGCCTTCCTGCTGGACGCCCTGCTGGCCATCTCCCTGGCCTCGTCCATCCTGATCCTGATGACCTCGCTGTTCATCAAGAAGCCTCTGGACTTCACCTCCTTCCCGACCGTCCTGCTGGTCACCACCCTGTTTCGCCTCGCCCTGAACGTCGCGTCGACGCGGCTGATCCTCGCCCACGGCCACGAGGGCGTGCACGGGGCGGGACAGGTGATCGAGTCCTTTGGCCGGTTGATGACCGGCGGCAACTTCACCATCGGGATCATCGTCTTCGCCATCCTGGTGATCGTGAACTTCATCGTCATCACCAAGGGTTCCGGACGGATCGCCGAAGTGGCCGCCCGGTTTACCCTCGACTCCCTGCCCGGGAAGCAGATGGCCATCGACGCCGACCTGTCGGCCGGCCTCATTGACCAGGACGAGTCGCGTCGCCGCCGCAAGGAGCTGGAGCAGGAGTCGACATTCTTCGGCTCCATGGACGGCGCCTCGAAGTTCGTCCGCGGGGACGCCATCGCCGGCCTCATCATTGTCGCGATCAACATCATCGGCGGGATCCTGATCGGCACCTTCCAGCACGGAATGCCGCTGGGCGACGCCGCAGCGACCTATACCTTCATGACCATCGGCGACGGCCTCGTCACCCAGATCCCGGCCCTGATCATCTCGATCGCCGCCGGCTTCCTGGTTTCCAACGCGGGTGTGGAAGGTTCTACCGACCAGGCCCTGGTCACCCAGCTGGCGATGAACCCCATCAGCCTGGGAATGGTGTCCGCCGCCTCCGGCGTCATCGCCCTGATCCCGGACATGCCGATCATTCCCTTCGTCCTGCTCTCCATCGGCGCTGCAATGCTCGCCTGGAAACGATCCGCCGGGTCCCGACTTGAGGACGTCCTCGGTGTGGAGGACACAATTGCTCCACCGCAGGATGTCGAGGAGCCGATCAGCCAGACCCTGGCCATAGACGAGATCAAGATCGAGCTGGGCTATGGACTCCTGCCCCTCATCAACGACCTCGAGGGAAGGCGCCTCACCGACCAGATCAAGGCCCTGCGCAAGACGCTGGCCGCCGAGTATGGCTTCGTGATGCCGCCCGTGCGCATCCTCGACAACATGCGGCTGGCGTCGCAAGGCTATCTCATCCGCATCAAGGAGCTGGAGGCTGGCGCAGGAGAGGTGCGGCTTGGCTCGTTGATGGCCATGGACCCCCGTGGCGGGCAGGTGGAGCTTCCCGGCGAGCACATGCGGGAGCCTGCCTTTGGCCTGCCAGCCACCTGGATTGAGGATGGACTCCGCGAGGAGGCGACCTTCCGGGGGTACACCGTGGTCGATCCGTCGACGGTCCTGACCACGCACCTGACCGAGATCCTGAAGGACAACATGCCGGACCTGCTCTCCTATGCGGAGGTCCAGAAACTGCTTCGGGAACTGCCGAACGAGCAGAAGAAGCTGGTGGACGACATCATCCCCTCGGTCGTGTCCGTCACGACGATCCAGCGTGTTCTCCAGGCCCTGCTCCGCGAGCGCGTGTCGATCCGGGACCTGCCTTCCATTCTGGAAGGCCTGAGCGAAGCCGCGCCGCACAGCGCCTCGCTGACCAACCTGGTCGAGCAGGTCCGGACACGGCTTTCCCGCCAGCTCTGCTTCGCCCACCGCGGCGACGACGGCGCCTTGCCGATCATCACCCTCTCCCCGGACTGGGAGACGTCTTTCGCTGAATCCCTGGTGGGCAATGGCGAGGATCGACAGCTCTCCATGGCGCCGTCCCGGCTGCAGGAGTTCATCCGTGCGGTGGGCGACGCCTTCGAGCGCGCGGCGCAGGTGGGCGACTCGCCGGTCCTGCTGACAAGCCCTGGCATTCGCCCCTATGTGCGGTCGCTCATTGAGCGGTTCCGGGGCCAGACGCCGGTCATGAGCCAGAACGAGGTCCACCCGAGGGCCCGTCTGAAGACGGTCGGCGTGATCTGATGCGGGGCCCGGGGATTCCGCAGGCCATGTTGCAGGCTGCCCGAGGGACTGCTAGCGAGTTCCCCTCCCGCGCCGGCGACGTCCAGCACATGGAAAGCTGATGTTTGATCTGAAACCGAACAGCCGGCCGGCGAAGTTCACGCCAGACATGCTCTGGGACCTCATGTCCTTCGAAACCCTCATGACCCGGCAGGTGATCCACCTGATTTACTGGGCGGGCCTGGGGATCACCGCCCTGGTCGGCTTCGGCTTCATCGGGACAGCAGTCGGCGTCGCGATCCGCGAACAGTCGCCCTTCGGCTTCCTTCTGGGATTGGGCGTCCTCGTCGGCGGGGCTCTGGTGATCGGGGTGCTGGCCCTGCTCTGGCGGGCCTTCTGTGAACTTTATGTCGCCCTTTTCCGTCTCAGCGACGACATTCACGCTCTGCGCCGGGCAAACGATCCCGAGCAGAACGCACCGTCCCGCGACTGATCCTCAGACGCCGCCAGCCGGGGGCCGGCTCGCCTGGCGAACGCCGAGCTCGTCCAGCTCGGCGGTCTCCCGGCGCGCGGCCTCCTTCGCCTTGCGACGGGCCATGTCCGCCGCCACGTGCTCGTACTTCTTCTGGGACTCGAAGGCTTCCGCCAGGGCGTCGCGGGCGCCGGCCTCCTCCGCCGCCACCCGGTCGATGTCGCTCAGGAAACCGATCCGCCGCGCCTTGCAGCCCGCCATGTACCCGGCCTGGTGAAAGGCGGCGAGGGGTTCGCTTCGGATGTAGGCGACCTCCGCCTCAATCTCGGCATCCAGCATCACCAGCCTCATCTCTGCGGCCTCACGTCGAGCGACGACCTCGGCGAGACGCTTCTGGCGGGTCTCCACCTCGTAGCCGGCGATCCGGATGAGGCTCTGCTCCCAGCTCATGGGGCGCCGCCGGCGAGAATCTGCTCGAGGCGCGAGAAGGCGTCAGGAAGACTTGTGACCTCGTCCTTGTCCTGACCTAGGAAGGCTTCCACCGCCGGGTTCAGCGCGATCGCCCGGTCGACGAGCGGGTCGGACCCGGTCCGGTAGGCGCCGATCCGGATCAGCTCCTCCATGTTGGAAAAGGCCGAGAGAACCTGTCGCGCATCCCGGACAATCTGCCGCTCCCTCGTATCCTGGCAGCCGGGCATGGTCCGGCTGATGGACTTCAGGACATTGATGGCAGGGAACCTGCCCCGCTCTGCAATGGCCCGCTCCATGACAATGTGCCCATCGAGAATACCCCGAACGGCGTCTGCAATCGGCTCGTTGTGATCATCCCCGTCCACAAGGACCGTGAAGAGGCCCGTGATGGGCCCGCCTCGGGTCCCGTCAGGGCGGATCGGCCCCGGGCCAGCCCTCTCCAGGAGCTTGGGCAGTTCAGTAAACACCGTCGGGGTGTAGCCCTTCGTCGTCGGCGGCTCCCCCGCCGCCAGGCCGATCTCGCGCTGGGCCATTGCGAAACGCGTCACGGAGTCCATCAGGCAAAGGACCTCCAGGTCCTGGTCACGCATGTACTCTGCGATGGCCAGAGTCATGTACGCGGCCTGCCGGCGCTTCAGCGCAGGTTCGTCGGACGTGGCGACAACGACGACGGCGCGCTTCAGGCCCTCCTCGCCTAGGGTTTCCTCGATGAACTCCCGGACCTCCCGGCCCCGTTCCCCGATCAGGCCCACCACGACGGCGTCGCATTCTGACTGTCGGGCCAGCATGGAGAGAAGAACGGACTTTCCGACGCCGGACCCTGCGAAGACCCCGAGGCGCTGGCCCCGGCAACAGGTGGTGAAGATGTTCATGGATCGGACGCCAAGGTCCAGCCGGGCCCCGACACGGTCGCGCGCATGGGCGGGCGGAGGCGCGGCGCGAAGAGGATAGGCGGCGAGCCCCTGGGGGAGTGGGCCCTTACCGTCGATGGGCTCCCCGAAGGCGTTGACGATCCGGCCGAGCCAGGCCGTTGTGGGCCGGACGCTGGCCCCGTCGGGCTCGATGTGTATTGCGGCGCCTGGGGCAACCCCCTCCACGGGACCGAAGGGCATCAACAGGGCCCGGGAGTCCCGGAAGCCAACCACCTCCGCCGGAAGAGGCGAAGCGCCTCTTCGCTGGATCTCGGCCCGGGCGCCCACGGCCAGCCGGGTCATCCCGCCCCGGGCCTCGATCAGAAGGCCGGAAACGGCTGCGACCCGTCCGGTCACGACCAAGGGATCCAGCTTCTCGACGGCCTCGACCAGGTTCTGCAAGACGCGGCCTCCCGCAGGCGACTCAAGCCCGAAGCTTGTTTCCAACAGGCTTAATCAGCCATGAAGACGTCGTTGTGAAGCGGGGTCAGACTCCCCGCGTCGATGGCCCCCGAAGACCAAGTGTGCGCCCTATCAGGAATCCCAGGACCACCCCGCCAAGAAGGATGCCGCCAAGGCTGCGGCCGGGCCTCAAGCGCACCTCATCGGAAAGGCTGAAGGGCTGGGGCGGCAGCGCCTCGAGGGGGGCGGAAAGATCCTCGTTCCCGCAACCGTCCGCGAGGGTCAGGCCAGCCCCGGCCTCCGCGAGGACTGACGGACCGGGATCAGAATCCAGATCCAAGGACATGCGAGTGTCTCCCATCCGCCGGACCGATTTCCGGACCCTCCTGATATGGGGCCTGGCTCATCCTGCGCCAGTCCGGAAAAGCCCCAGTCGTTCGCCCCGCCTGTCCAATCACAAAAGATTCAACACGCCCCGGCCCGCCCGGCGCCAAGAGGGCTTGCCGGTGATTCGCAAAGCGGGTTAACGATTTCGCCATCAAGGTTACCGACGTTAACCTTTCTTAAATTGACCCTCTGGCAGGGTGACGCTGCTGGGCCCTGTCGAGAAGCGAATCAGGGCCGGAGCGAGAGGGGCAAGGAGGCGAGTATGCGCGTACTGCTGATCGAGGACGACAGCGCAACGGCTCAGAGCATTGAATTGATGCTCAAGTCGGAGGGATTCAATGTCTATACAACGGACCTGGGGGAGGAAGGCGTCGATCTGGGCAAGATCTACGACTACGATCTGATCCTCCTCGACCTGAACCTGCCGGACATGAGCGGCATGGACGTGCTGCGCAACCTGCGGGTCGGCAAGATCGACACGCCGATCATGATCCTCTCGGGCACTTCCGAGATTGATACGAAGGTCAAGACGCTCGGCGGCGGCGCCGACGACTACATGACCAAGCCTTTCCACAAGGATGAACTGGTCGCCCGGATCCACGCGGTGGTCCGCAGGTCCAAGGGCCACGCCCAGTCCGTTATCCGCACTGGCGATATCCTGGTGAACCTCGACGCCAAGACGGTGGAGGTGAACAACAACCGCGTTCACCTGACCGGCAAGGAATACCAGATGCTGGAGCTGCTTTCCCTGCGCAAGGGCACGACCCTGACCAAGGAAATGTTCCTCAACCACCTCTATGGCGGCATGGACGAGCCCGAACTGAAGATCATCGACGTCTTCATCTGCAAGCTGCGCAAGAAGCTTGCGGCCGCCGCCGACGGCAAGCACTGCATAGAGACGGTCTGGGGCCGCGGCTACGTCCTGCGCGATCCCATGGAGGGCCAGGCCGCCGCCTGACCACAGGACCCGACATGGTCTATGAGCGCCCGCCCGCAAGGCGGGCGTTCTTGTTTCCGGCGGACGCCGCGATAAGTTCGGCCACCGTTCCCGGGGGAGGGAAATGAAGATGAACCGGCTCGCCGTCCTCGGCCTCACCCTGGTCGTCGCGCTGATCCTGGCCCTGGTCGCGGGCAGGCCGCCGTCGCCAAAGCCGGTGACTGCACCGGCGGACGCCTTCTCTGCAGGCCGGGCGCTTACGGACGTCGGCGTGATCGCCAGGGAGCCCCATCCCACCGGCTCCCTGGAGAACGCCCGGGCCCGCGACTACATCGTCTCCCGCATGACCGCCCTGGGCCTTTCGCCCCAGGTCCAGGCCGACCTCAGCCTCCGCAGGGTCACGCGGGTTGAGCAACCCGTCTTCCTTGGCGGCCGGATCGAGAACATCGTCGGGGTCCTTCCTGGACGCGACCGGTCTGCGCCCGCCCTGGCCCTGATGGCGCATTACGATAGCGTGCCCGGCTCGCCGGGGGCCGCCGACGACGCGGCTGGCGTCGCCGCTGCCCTGGAGATAGCCCGGGCTCTCAAGGCGCGCGGAACGCCTGCCCGGGACGTCATCTTCCTCTTCACGGATGGCGAGGAGGCCGGGCTCCTGGGCGCGGAGGCCTTCTTCGCCCGCCATCCCCTGGCCGGCCGCATCGGCTTCCTGGTCAACATGGAGGCGAGGGGCGGCGGCGGCCTGGTGCAGATGTTCCAGACAGGCGCCCGGAACCAGGGGACCACCGACCTCCTGCGGCGGACGGCCAGCCAGCCCTCGGCCTCCTCACTCTCGGTCCTGCTCTATTCGGCAATGCCAAACGACACGGACTTCACCATCGCGAGGGCCGCGCGGATCGACGGAATGAACTTCGCCTTCATCGGCCGTCAGTTCGACTACCACGCCGCCACATCGACCCCAGCCAACCTGGATGCCGGAAGTCTCCAGCACATGGGCGACCAGGTCACGGCGTTGGCCCTTGAGCTCTCCGGTTCCAGCACCCTGCCCGCCAGGGGGCCTGACATGGTCTTCTCCCATGTCTTCGGCGACCTCATCATCGCCTACCCCGCCGCCGCCGGCTGGCTGGTCCTGGCGGCCTGCGCCGGCCTCCTGGCCCTCGCCGTCCGGAACGCCCGCCGCAGAGGCGCCCTTGATGCGCCTGGCGTGGTTCGCGGCGTCGGGGCCGCCCTCTACCTCCTCCTCCTCTCCGGGGCCCTCCTGCACCTGGCCCGGCGGATCGCGGCGGACGGGGCGGGCTTCCTGGAGCAGAGGTCGCTTCTGGCCCGGGTAACGGCCTGGGAGACGGCCCTCCTTCTCATCGCCCTCGGCGTGCTTGTCCTTGCGCCGCGATTTGCAGGGCAGGGCCGAAGCCGGCTGCAGGCCGGGGCCCTGGCCCTGGCCGCCGGCGCCGCGGCCCTTCCCTTCGGATGGGATATCGCCGCAGTGGCCCTGGGCGTCGCCGCCGCAGTCGCGGGCTTCATGACCTTCGGCCCCCCTGTCCGGGTGGCTCCGGCCTGGACCGGGACGCTGCTGACTGGCCTCGTGGTCGCCCTGGGGCTGCAGGTGGTCGCCCCCCCAGCCGCCTTCCTGGTCGCCTGGCCCCTGCTGGCGGCCTGTCTGCTGGCGGCCGTGACAACGCTCGGTGCGACACCCCGGTCCTGGATCACACCCGTTGCGGGAGCCCTGGTCGCGACGCCGGTGACCGCCTGGATCCTGGGTTACGGCCACGGCGTCTTCCTGGGGCTCGACCTTCCCGCCCTTCTGGCCCTTTTCACCTGGCTCGCCGCCTTCTGCCTCTGGCCCCTCGCCCACGGCGCGCCCGAACCGGGCCGGATCGAGGCCCGGGCCGGCCTGGTCACCGCCGGGGTCCTCATGGCCGGCCTGGGGCTGGCCATCTTCCTCAGGCTGACCTCGCCCTGGAGCGAGAGACACCCCCAGGTCACCATGGTCCAGCACCTGCAGGACGCGGGCGCCGCCACAGCCCTGTTGATCTCGACCGAGCCGCGACTCTCGAACTGGTCCGCCGCCGTCCTGGCCCGCGATGGCGGACAGCCGTCACGGACCGGGGACCCACTGGTCGCCCGCAGGGATTTCTGGGCGTCCCCCGCCCGCCCGGCGCCCCTTGAGGGCGCTGAGACGTCCCTTTCCGCCCTCGACGATGACCGCCAGCGACTGGTGATCAGGCCGCCAGCTGACGCCGCCGGACTGACCCTGGACCTTCGCAGCAACACCCTGGCGACTGCGGTGACGGTCAACGGACGGCCCGCCGGCCTCCTCGCCGCTCCTGGGGTCTGGAACCGGATCCGCCTGCAGGCGCCGCCGGAGACCCTGGTCATTGAATTCCAGCCCGCGGGTCCCGGCGCCCTTGAGGTCCGCACCCTGGCCCGCTCGGGAAGTTGGCCGGCCCAACTCGCGCCCCTGCCGAACCGGGGACCGAGGGAGATGGCCTTCGGCGACAGCGACACCGCCCTCATCCGGGCGGAAGCGACCTACAGGTGGTGACGGAGGAGGAAGTCGTGTCCGAGGTGGTCATCTATCACAACCCGGCCTGCGGGACGTCGCGCAACACCCTGTCCCTGCTGCGGGAGAAGGGTGTCGAGCCCCGTGTCGTGGAGTATCTCAAGGCCGGGTGGACCGAGGCCCAGCTGACCTCCCTGGCCGCGCGCGCAGGGGTCCCCTTGCGGGCCTTCCTGCGCACGCGCGGCGGCGCGGCCGAGGCGCTCGGCCTGACCGCCCCCGACGTGAGCGAAGCGACCCTCGCCGCAGCGATGGTGCGTGACCCCATCCTGGTCGAGCGGCCGGTGGTCGAGGGTCCGCGCGGCGTCGCCGTCTGCCGGCCCCCAGAAAAGGCCCTGGACCTTCTCTGAGGCCGCCCACGAAAAAGGGCCCCGCAGGACAGCGAGGCCCCCGTTTCGTCTCTTCCGTTGGGATCAGTCGAAGACGATGACCGAGCGGGCGAGACCGCCCTTCTTCATGTCGTCGAAGCCCTCATTGACCTGGTCCAGCCGGATGCGCTGGGAGATCATCTGGTCGAGCTTGAGCTTGCCCGACATGTAGAAGTCGACCAGGCGGGGCATGTCGACCGGGAAGCGGTTGGAGCCCATCAGCGAGCCCTGGATGCGCTTCTCGCCCAGGAAGGCGGCGCCCGGCAGGGTCACGTTCTGGCCGATCGGGATCATGCCGATGATGTTGGCCGTGCCGCCCCGGCGCAGCATGTTGAAGGCCTGCTCGGCGGTCTTGGACAGGCCGATGGCCTCGAAGGCGTGGTGCACCCCGCCGCGGGTCATCTCGAGCACTTCCTTCACCGCGTCGGTCGAGGAGGCGTCGATGAAGTCGGTGGCGCCGAATTCCCGGGCCAGGTTGTCCTTGCCGGCGAACATGTCGATGGCGATGATCCGGCCGGCGCCGGCGATGGCCGCGCCGTTGATGGCGGAGAGGCCCACGCCGCCGCAGCCGATGACCGCCACGGTCTCACCGGGACGCACGCCCGAGGTGTGGATGGCGGCGCCCACGCCGGTCATGACCGAGCAGCCGATCAGGGCGGCGCGGTCCAGGGGCATGTCCTTGCGGATCGAGACGCAGGCGTGCTCGTGGATCAGCATGTACTCGGCGAAGGACGACAGGTTCAGGAACTGCGGCAGGGCCGCCCCATTCTGGGTCAAGCGGGGTTCGTCGTCGGCGCCGCGCTTGGTCTCGGGGCTGACGCAGAGGGACAGGCGCCCGGTCAGGCAGCTCTCGCAGTGGCCGCAGAAGGCCGACAGACAGGTGATGACGTGGTCGCCCGGCTTCACGGTGCGTACTTCGGAGCCCACGGCCTCGACGACGCCGGCGCTCTCATGGCCCAGGACCGCCGGGAGCGGGTGCGGGTAGGAGCCTTCCATGAAGTGCAGGTCCGAATGGCACAGGCCAGCGGCCTTGGTGCGGACCAGGACCTCGTGCGGGCCAGGCTTGTTGATCTGGACGTCTTCGATCTGAAGCGGCTTGCCCACTTCGCGCAGAACGGCGGCCTTCATGTCGGCATCTCCCCAAGTCTCGCCCATGCGGGCTGTGTCGCCTTGACCGGCCTTGCGCGCCGGACTGCTTCGACCTTATCGCCCTTGGTGCGACTGGCGCCAGACTCTTTTCAGGCCCCGGCGAGCGTCGCCCTGAGCTCCCGCTTCAGGACCTTGCCGGTGGGGCCGATGGGCAGGGCCTCGACGATGCGCACCTCGTCCGGAACCCACCACTTCGCCACCCGTCCGGCGACATGGTCCCTAAGGGCCTGCGGCTCGGCGTCCTGGCCGGGGCGGAGCACGACCAGCAGCAAGGGACGCTCGTCCCACCTGGGATGCGGGACCCCGACCGCGGCGGCGAGGGCGACGGCGGGATGCGAGGAGACGGCATCCTCCAGGTCCAGTGTCGAGATCCACTCCCCGCCCGACTTGATGACGTCCTTGGCCCGGTCCGTGAGGCGCAGATAGCCTTCGGGGTCGATGGCGGCGATGTCCCCGGTGTCGAACCAGCCGTCGTCGCCGAAGGCTTCGGCCCCATCGTTGCGATAGTAGGCCGAGGCCACCCAGGGCCCGCGAACCTGCAGGGCCCCGGACTGGAGGCCGTCGCGCGGCAGCACGGCGCCGTCCTCACCGACGATGCGCAGCTCGACGCCCCAGTTGGCCCGTCCCTGCCGCTGCTTGCGGGCCAGGGCGGCCTCCGCGGTCTCGCCCGCGTGCGCCGCCAGGGGGGTGTTGATCACTCCCAGGGGGCTGGTCTCGGTCATGCCCCAGATCTGCCGGACGTCGGCGCCGAGGCGCTCCTGGACCCGGGAGATCAGTGAGGCGGTGGGGGCCGAGCCGCCCACGGCCACGGAGCGCACGCTGGTCAGGGACTGGCCGGTTCCGTCCAGGTGGTCCAGCACGCCCACCCAGATGGTCGGCACGCCGAGGAGGAAGGTCGCCTGCTCGGCCACCGCCAGGTCGCACACGGAAGGCCCGTCGAGATGCCGTCCCGGAAGGATCAGCTTGGCCCCCACCAGGGGCGCGGCGTAGGGCGTGCACCAGGCGTTGGCGTGGTACATCTGGGCGCAGGGCAGGATGGCGTCGGCCGCGCCAAGCCCGAAGCAGTCGGGCTGGATGACCGACAGGGCGTGAAGGACGGTCGAGCGGTGCGAATAGAGCACCCCCTTGGGGTTCCCCGTCGTGCCTGAGGTGTAGCAAAGGGCGGAGGCCTGCCGCTCATCGAGCTCAGGCCAGTCGAAGTGAGGCGAGGCCGCCGCGACCAACGCCTCGTACACGAGGGTCCCGACCGGGGCCGAGGCCGGAAGGTTGTCCCGGTCGGTCATGGCGACGAAGGTCTTCACGGTCTCCAGGCGCCCCGCGATCTCGGGCACGAGGTCAGCGAAGGAGATGTCCCAGAACAGCAGACTGTCGCCGGCATGGTTGGCCACCCAGGCCACCTGGTCGGGATGCAGGCGCGGGTTGATGGTGTGCAGCACCGCTCCCAGTCCGCTGACCGCATAATAGAGCTCGAAGTGCCGGTGGGTGGACCATGCCAGGGTGGCCACGCGGTCGCCGGGCTTCACCCCAAGGGACTGCAGGGCGTTGGCCATGCGTTTCACGCGCTGAAGGGCGTCGGCATAGCCGTAACGGTGGATCGGCCCCTCGACCGTGCGGGTGACGATCTCTCGGGCGGGGTGCCAGGTCGCCGCATACTCCAGGATGGAGGGCAGGGTCAGAGGCCTGTCCATCATCAATCCGAACATGCGCCAGTCCCTCCCTTGACCCGGCCGACCGACCGGTCAGTCCGCCCGGCGCGTCACCGTCATCATGTAGTTCACCCCGGAGTCCGACGAGAGCCGCCAGACGCCGGAAAGGGGATCAAAGCTCACCCCGAACGGCCCCTTCATGTCCAGGGAGGTCCCGGACAGGAAGCCCCGAAGCTCCTCCGGCGTCAGGAACTTCCTCCAGTCATGGGTGCCGGCCGGCAGCCAGCGAAGGACGTACTCGGCGCCGATCTTGGCCAGCGCCAGGGCGCGGAGGGTGCGGTTCAGGGTCGCCACGATCATCAGGCCGCCAGGGGCCAGAAGCCTGCCGCAGGTGCGCAGGAACTCACCCGGGTCGGCGACATGCTCGATCACCTCCATGTTGAGGATCACGTCGAAGGGCGCCACGCCCTCCGCCTCAAGGGCCTCGGCTGTGGAGCAGAGATAGGTGACGGGAACCCCGGCCTGTTCGGCGTGTGTACGGGCGGTCCCGATGTTGCGTTCAGAGGCGTCGACCCCGGTCACGTCGAAGCCCAGCCGCGACATGGGTTCGGACAGGAGGCCGCCGCCGCAGCCGATGTCCAGCAGCCTCAGCCCTTCGAACGGCCGGCGGGCGTCGCCGTCGCGGCCGAAATGGGCCAGGCCCTGGTCTCGGATGAAGGTCAGCCGGACCGGATTGAAGCGATGCAGGGGTGCGAACTTGCCCTTGGGGTCCCACCATTCGGCGGCGATGCGTGAGAACCGCTCAACTTCGGCGGGATCGATGCTGGAACCGGGCTCGGGCATGGGCCGCACATACCAGAGCCCCGGGCCGGGTGCACAGGGAAAAGCCCCGGCGCGCAGGTGTTGCCCCCTCCCCGCCCGGCCGCTAGAAGGCCTGTCTTCCCGGGTCTGGAGTGCGGATTTCGAGCCATGTCACGGCTGGTCATGAAATTCGGCGGCACGTCCGTCGCTGACCTCGAGCGCATCCGGCGCGTCGGGCGGCTCGTCGCCGCCGAGGTCGCGGCCGGGCACAAGGTCGCCGTCGTCGTCTCGGCCATGGCCGGCAAGACGAATGAGCTGGTGGCCTGGACCGACGCCGCCGGCCCCGCCGCGGAGGGCCTTCCAGCCTCGGATGACGAGTACGACGTCGTCGTCGCCTCGGGCGAGCAGGTGACGGCGGGTCTCCTGGCGATGACCCTTCGCAATATGGGTCTGCCGGCCCGGTCCTGGTTGGGCTGGCAGGTGCCAATCGTCGCCGACGACGCCCATGGCCGCTCCCGGATCGACGACGTCCCGCCGGAGAAGCTCGCCGCCGCCCTGGATTCGGGCGAGGTGGCGGTCATCGCCGGCTTCCAGGGCGTCACGACCTCGGGCCGGATCGCCACCCTCGGCCGTGGCGGGTCGGACACCAGCGCCGTCGCCATCGCCGCCGCCGTGCGGGCCGAACGGTGCGATATCTACACGGATGTGGACGGGGTCTACACCACCGACCCCCGGATCGAATCCCGGGCCCGCAAGCTGTCGCGGATCTCATACGAGGAGATGCTGGAGATGGCGTCCCTGGGCGCCAAGGTCTTGCAGACCCGGTCCGTGGAGCTGGCCATGGCCCAGAAGGTGCCGGTCCGGGTCCTGTCGAGTTTTGTCGAGCCGGGCGAGGCCCCGGGTCAGGGCACCATCGTGTGCGACGAGGAAGAGATCATGGAAAAGCGGATCGTCAGCGGAGTCGCCTACAGCCGGGACGAGGCCAAGATCAGCCTGTTCGGCCTGCCCGACCATCCAGGTGTGTCCTCGGTCATCTTCGGGGCCCTGGCGGACGCGAACGTCAACGTCGACATGATCGTGCAGAGCCATGCGAGGGTCGCCGACACGGCCAACATGGAGTTCACCGTCGGCAAGCGGGATGCTGGCCGGGCCGTCGAGATCGTCCGCAGCCTGAAGGGCCAGGTTGGCTTCGAGGACGTGAAGGTCAACGAGGACGTGGCCAAGGTCTCGGTGATCGGGGTCGGCATGCGCAGCCATGCGGGCGTGGCCAAGACCATGTTCGGCGCCCTGGCCGAAAAGGGCGTGAATATCCAGGTCATCTCGACCTCGGAGATCAAGATCTCCGTCCTGATCGACGCCGCCTATACCGAATTGGCCGTCCGCGCCCTGCACGCCGCCTACGGCCTGGACCAGCTCTGAAGCCCCCTAGCGGTCGCGGGCCGCCGGCGGGAAGGTCATGGGATAGTCCGGCGACCAGTGGTTGGCTGTGCCGCTGGTCACGTACCAGGACAGGAACAGGGCGCAGATCAGCGCGCCGGGAAGGTAGCTGTTGGTCCGTCGCCAGGTGAAGACGGCAAGGATCCCCACCAGGGCCAGCAGGGGAATGAACTGCAGGGCCACGATCACGTTCAGAGGCTCCGTCGGGGTCAGCAGCAGGCCGGTCATGAAGAGGGTCGCGTACTGCACGACGGCAAGGACCAGGAAACCGCCGCCCATCACAGCTGCAGCGGTGGTGTAGGTCATCCGGCGCCCCGCACCGTCCACCGCCAGCAGGGCGCAGAGCCCGCGCACGGCGATGACCGAGTGCACGATCCAGAAGGGCAGGTAGGTCAGGAAGATCGGGAGCCGGTCCGCTGACAGGGGGCGGAGTCCGACGACCCAGAAGCGGAAGTCCACGTGCAGGAGGCGGTCGACCGCGGTCAGGGCCAGCGCGACCGCGCCTACCGACACAATGGCGGCGACGACAGAGCGCAGGATGTCGACGCTGAAGACCGGCCGGCCCCTCCGCAGCACCACGGCGATCAGGATGGCGAGGACCGTATTGGCCAAGGCCCAGGCGAGGAGCTGGTTGTGGACCCATTGCGGAAAGAGGGCGGAGGGGAACCACACGGCGCCCAGTTTCATGAAGGGCAGGTAGGTCAGGGCCGGTAGCACCGCCGTCAGCCACAGGGCCAGCCAGCCGCCCGTCCCGCGGACCGCTGCGGCGGGCTCGGGCGAGCGCCTCAGGGTGGACAGCCAGGGCAGGCCTAGCGCGAGTTCGAATGCGCCCAGCAGGAGAACGCCCGCGCCGACCAGAGCCAGCAGGGTCCCGATCTCCTTCCAGAACCAGACCTGGTCCTCCGGCGGCAGGGGATGGGCCTCTCCCTCGAGCCGCGTCTGCATCCAGTCCACCACCGGCGCGACGCCGCCGGACGAGAAGTGTTCCCAGGGATGAGTGATGTAGGGCAGGTCCAAGCGCCGGGCGGTCCCAAGGGCAGGATCCCCGTAGACGCGGCCTGGCTCCACCGAAGAGGCGACGCCGAACACGGCCTTCAGCTTCTCCGACGCCGGAAGGTCAACTCCTTTCGGCGTCCGCCACATGAGGGCGGAGAACTCATCCAGGCCGCCGAAGACGACGTTCAGGTTCCGCGGGAAGTCCGGCCGGACCTCGTCGGGTGGCCCGAACAGCCCCGGCGCCGACCCGACCAGAGCCACGGCGCGGTAGGCGTCGGGCTCTGCACGGGCGGCCGCAAGGATGGGTCCGCCGCCCATGCTGTGGCCGGCAAGGCCGATCTGGCGCGTATCCACGAAGGGCTGGCTGCGAAGGTGAGCCAGGGCGGAAGGCCCGCCAAAGCCGGCGGCTCCGACATTACCCCCAGAGCCGCCATGCCCCGTCATGTCCATGGCCAGGACCACGAAGCCCCGTCGCGCCAACTCGATGGCGAAGGGGCTCTGCATCTCCCGGGTGTTGATGTAGCCGTGGCTGAGGAGGACCGCGGGGGCGCGCCGCCCGGCCTCAAGCCCTGGGGGGCGGTAGATCAGGCCCGACATGACGGCGCCCTCGGCAGTCCGCCAGCGGGCCTCCCGGACCTCGACGCCACCCGAGCCCTGCACGAGGAAGGCCAGGAGAGACCCGGCGATGATCAGGATGGCGCCCAGGGCGGCCAGCCGGTAGCGCATGCGTTTCCCCCACAGTCCCTAAGGCGTCGCATCGCTCGCCCTGTGAAGAGATTATGACGGCGTGGCGGCGCGGGGACAATGCGCTTAACCTGAGGGTCGATCCCCGACGACAGACGGAGCCCTGACATGCGCCTCGCCCTTGCCCTTGCCTTCCTGGTCGCCGCCGCCGCGCCGGCGACGTTGGGGACCGCCCAGACCCGCGGAGGCTACCTTGCGGGGCAACCGCCCATCGATGCGGTGCGGTTGCTGCCACCTCCGCCCGAGGCCGGCTCCAGCCAGGACGCCTTCGACCGGACAGCGGCTTCGGCCGCACGGGCGGGGGTGAAGGGTCCGGCCTGGGAAGGCGCGATCCGGGAGGCCCGTATTCCCGACGCCGCCTTCATGAAGTCTGTGTCTTGCGCAGTCGGCGTCGAGGTCTCCGCCGAAAAGACCCCTGCGGTCCAGAAGCTGATGATGACCCTGATGGCGGACTTCGTGGTTCCGATGGACCAGGCCAAGACCGCTTACAAGCGTCCCCGCCCCTTCACCGCGGATGGCGGCCCGGCCTGCGATCCCCTCGTCGCCGCGGGTCAGGGGGACAGGCTGGGCTTCTCCTATCCGAGCGGCCACGCCGGAATTGGCTGGCTCTTGGCCCTCGCCCTCTCCGATGCGGCGCCCGCCCGCTCCGACGCCATCCGCGCCTGGGGTGCGAATGTGGGGCAGCACCGCGTCGACTGCCGGGTGCACTGGCCGAGCGACGTCGCAGCCGGTCGCATGCTGGGCCTTGCAGTCTATGACAGGGTCTCGAAGGCGCCCGCCTACCAGGCCGACGTAAAGTCTGCAGCGTCGGAGATCTCCAAGGCGGCGCCCCTGACCTGTCCGTAGGACAAGGTCCCGCCCAAAGAATGGGCGTCAGGCGGCTGAACGCCGTCCGCACGGGCATTTGTTTTCCGTTCTGTCACCCCTTCCTGCTAGGAGGGCGCTGAGGACATAGGTTTTTCCCCTGTCGCGAGGAGCTATTGCCGAAGTCGACCACCAGTTTCGCCGTGCGCGGGCAGCGCAGCCTGCTCCGGCAGATCCGTGAGGCCCTGGCCTCGGGCGGGCCCGTACAGGCGCGCCTGGACATGGTCGTGCGCATCATCGCCCGGTCGATGGTGGCGGAGGTCTGCTCGCTCTACATGCGTCAGGCAGACGGCGACATGGAGCTGTTCGCCACGGAGGGCCTCTCCCCGGACGCGGTGCACCTGACGCGCATGAAGCCCGGCGAGGGCCTGGTCGGTGAGATCATGCGCTTGGGGCGTCCGTTGAACCTCTCGGATGCGCCCAACCACCCCGCCTTCTCCTACCGCCCCGAGACGGGCGAGGACCCCTTCCACGCCTTCATGGGCGTGCCGCTGCTTCGAGGCGGCAGGGCCATCGGGGTCCTCGTCGTCCAGAACCGGACTGAGCGGGTGTACTCCGAGGACGAGGTTGAGGACCTTCAGATCATCGCCATGGTCCTGGCCGAGATGGTCGCCGGCGGGGAGTTGGCCACCGAAGGTCCCCTCAAGAACATCGACCTGGTGCCGAAGAAGCCCGAGCGCCTCAAGGGCGCGCGGTTCGCAGAGGGCCTCGCCCTGGGGGTCGCGGTCCTGCATGAACCGCCGGTGGCCCCGTCAGACCTCCTGGCTGAAGACGTCGCCGCCGAGGAAGTGCGCCTGAAGGCGGCCATCACGACCCTTCAAGCCCAGATCGACAGCATGCTGGAGGGCCAGCACGGCCTGGTGGAGGCGTCGTACGAGGTCCTAGAGACCTACCGCATGTTCGCCCACGACCGGGGATGGCGGCGCTCCCTCGAGGACGCCGTCCGCAACGGGCTGACCGCGGAGGCGGCGGTGGAGCGTGTCCGGTCAGAGCATCGCGCCAGGCTGGGCCAGGCCAGGGACCCCTACCTTCGGGAAAGGCTCCATGACTTCGAGGACCTGGCGGACCGGTTGCTGCGGCACCTTGCCGGTGACGCCGGACTGGTGCGTGACCTGCCCGAGAACGCGATCCTGATCGCCCGGAACCTGGGGCCGGCCGACCTGCTGGAATACGACCGCACAAGACTCAAGGGCCTGCTCCTCGAGGAAGGCTCAACCGCCAGCCATGCCGCGATTGTGGCGCGGGCCCTGGATATTCCGTGTGTCGGCCGCCTTGCGGGCCTGCGGGACAAGGTCTCTGAGGGCGACACCGTCATCGTCGACGCCGAGACGGCGGAGGCCTACCTGCGGCCGCGCCCGGACGTCATCAAGGCGCTGAAGGCCCGCCTGGACGTCCGGCTGCAGCGTCGCGCCGAGTTCGCGCGTCTCAGGGACCGTCCGGCCATTACGCAGGATGGGGCGAAGATTCAGCTCCTGATGAACGCCGGGCTGGACGTAGACCTCGACATGCTTGGTGAAGCCGGGGCCGAGGGGATCGGCCTCTTCCGCACCGAGTTCCAGTTCATGGTCGCCGAGGAGATGCCTCGCCTGACCGCCCAGACCGCCCTTTACGGCAGGGTCATGGATGCCGCTGGCGGGCTGCCCGTGACCTTCCGCACGCTCGACCTCGGCGGCGACAAGGTCCTGCCGTACATGGAGGCCGAACGGGAGGACAACCCTGCTCTCGGCTGGCGCGCCGTTCGCATGGGCCTGGACCGTCCCGCCCTGCTGCGGCTCCAGCTCCGGGCGCTGATCGCCGCATCGCGGGGACGGCCGCTGAAGATCATGTTCCCGCTGGTCGCCAGCGTTGACGAATTCAGGGCGGCCCGGGCCCTGGTGGACCAGGAAATCGCCTGGGCGAACCGCCGGGGGCGGCCCGAGCCCGCCCGCCTCGATGTCGGCGCGATGATCGAGGCGCCGTCGGTGATCTGGCACCTGGACGCCCTCCTGCCCATGACCGACTTCGTCAGCGTCGGCACGAACGACCTGATGCAGTACCTGTTTGCGGCCGACCGCGGGAACCCGAGGGTCTCGGAGCGATATGACTTCCTCTCGCCCCCGGCCCTGCGCGCCCTGGAGACGATCCAGAAGGCCTGCGCCGAGACCGGGACGCCGGTCTCGGTCTGCGGGGAGATGGCCGGACGCCCCCTCGAGGCCTTCGTCCTGGTCGCCTTGGGCTTCGAGGCCCTCTCCATGCCCCCGGCGGGCATAGGACCGGTCAAGCAGATGGTCCTCTCCTGCGACCGGGCGGCCGCCCGGCGGGGGGTCCAGAGCCTGATCCGCAGTACGGCGGGCTCAATCCGCAACGAGGTCGAGACCCTGGCGCGCAAGCTCTATCTGGCGGTCTGAAGCCGGCGTCCGCGGCGCGATTGGCCTCACTCCTCCGCCATGCTATCGGCGGTGCGCTCCCGGAGGATTGTCGCCGCCATGGCTGAGGAAGGTGAGAGGGACGCCGGGACGGCAGCGCCCGCGCCAGACCTGCAGTCTGGAGAGCATATCGGGGACGCCTTGCGCGCCGTCCGGGAGGCCCGAGGTCTCGGCATCGCCGATATTGTCGCGCTAACTCGGATTCGACCGGCCTACGTGGAGGCCATCGAGGCCCTCCGCCTGAAGGACCTGCCCAGTCGCCCCTTCACCATCGGCTATATCCGAGCCTACGCTCAGGCCCTGGGCTTCCCCGGCGACGCGGCCATCGCCCGCTTCAAGGCCGACGACCCGGACCGCAACGACGCCCTCAGGCCACCCGTAGGCGTTCGCCGGATGGCCGACCCGCGCCTGAGGCTCATGATTCTTGCGGGCCTGTTGATCCTGTCAGCCATTGTCGCCTGGAACCTGGTCCGTCGGGGAACGCTGAACGAGGAGGGACGCAAGCCTGCGGCCCTCGTCGCCGCGGCGCCTGCACCGGCCGCCCCCGCCGGCGCCATGACCCTAGGCGCACCCTTGCCGGCGCCCGTGGAGTCCAATGCTCCGCCGCACTACCTGACACCCGGCCTTGAGGCGGAGTTGTCCGCTGCGCTTCCCCCGGGAATGACGGCGTCGGAGGACCCGACCCTTCTAGACCTCGGAGAGACCTTCACGCCCCGGGCGGCCGTGCACGGCGCCGCCGGTCGGGTGGTGCTGCAGGCGCGACGGCCCACCACCCTCATCGTCTGGGGACCCGACCGGTCCGCATGGTTCGCCCGGCAGCTGGCGGCGGGAGAAGCCTACCGCACCGACCCTGTAGCGGGGCTGTCCTTCGAGTCGGTGGAGGCCGGGGTCATCGCGGTCTACCTGGACGGCCAGTCCAGGGGGGTGCTTCCGGCAGGACTCACGCCCGCATCGGTCCTGACTCGCCCCCCGCCGGCTTGAGCCGCCCTTGGGATTCACCCGCAAGGGCCCTATTCTCCCACCATGTCAGAAACCCACACCCTCCGCCCCTGGCGCACCATCGTCCGCCGAAAGAGCCGCAAGATCCGGGTCGGGAGCGTCGAGGTCGGCGGCGACGCCCCGATCAGCGTCCAGTCCATGACCAACACACTGACGGCGGATGCGGTCGCGACCATCGACCAGGTCCGGCAGCTGGAGGAGGCCGGGGCCGACATCGTGCGGGTCTCCTGCCCGGACGAGGCCTCCACCGCCGCCCTGCCAAAGATCGTCAGGGCGTCGAAGGTCCCCATCGTCGCCGACATCCACTTCCACTATCGCCGCGGCATCGAGGCGGCGAAGGCCGGGGCCGCCTGCCTGCGCATCAATCCCGGGAACATCGGGAGCCCGGATCGGGTGCGCGAGGTGATCCAGGCGGCGCGGGACCACGGCTGCTCCATCCGGATCGGCGTCAACGCGGGCAGCCTTGAGAACCATCTCCTGGAGAAGTATGGCGAGCCCTGCCCCGACGCCATGGTCGAGAGCGCCCTGGACCACGCTCGCATCCTCCAGGACCACGACTTTCACGAGTTCAAGATCAGCGTGAAGGCCTCGGACCTGTTCATGACCGTGGCCGCCTACCAGATGTTGGCCGAGGCCATCGACTGCCCCCTGCACATCGGCGTCACCGAGGCCGGCGGCCAGCGCATCGGGACGGTCAAGTCCTCCATCGGCATGGGCGCCCTGCTCTGGGCCGGCATAGGCGACACCCTCAGGGTCTCCCTGGCGGCCGACCCCGTGGAGGAGGTCAAGGTCGGCTTCGACCTGCTCAAGTCCCTGGGCCTGAGACACCGCGGCGTGAACATCATCGCCTGCCCGTCCTGCGCCCGGCAGGGGTTCGACGTCATCCGGACGGTGGAGACCCTCGAGGCCCGGCTGGCCCACATCGCCACCCCCATGAGCCTGTCCATCATCGGCTGCGTGGTGAACGGGCCTGGCGAGGCCCTGATGACGGACGTGGGCTTCACCGGCGGTGGAAAGGGCTCCGGCATGGTCTACCTGGCCGGCAAGGCCGACCACAAGATGGACAACGACCGCATGGTCGACCATATCGTCGACTTGGTGGAGCAACGCGCCGCCGAACTTGAACGCGCGTCCCTGAGCCCCACCTAAACTGGCTGCCGCGGCGGATCCGTCGATGGCGAACGGAAGCGCCGCTTGAAAGGCCGTTCAC
>Ga0315900_10002745_pt1 | contig 26484 bp, 7 predicted proteins | sample LakEriMetagenome_FD_203521 | JGI IMG/M metagenome (GOLD analysis project Ga0315900, IMG submission 203521) | Freshwater fungal communities from buoy surface, Lake Erie, Ohio, United States - Buoy 12 MA114 | ecosystem: Environmental > Aquatic > Freshwater > Lake > Lake biofilm | place: USA: Lake...
ACGCCCTTCCTTCGGGAGGAAGCCGAAGGACGGAAACAAGTTCGCTTCCTTCGGAAAGCCGCCAGAGGTGAAGCTTCCCGAAGGACGTTCAGAAAAAAGTTGCTTCCTTCGGGAACCTCTGGCGCTTTATGTACTTCTTCCCTTCCTTCGGGAGGACGTGCGTCCTCCCGAAGGAAGGGAAGAAGCTTTACCTCTGGCGCTTCCTTCGGAAAGAGAGGACGCAGTGACCATCACCATCATCTACGAAGATGGTGATGGTGATGGCAATGGTAGCTTGCCATCAAATGAACCATTACCGAAGGGGGTGGCGAGCTCTTATCCTTTGGGGGAGCGATCTAACCATCATCTACAATGATGGTGCGAGCTCGCCATGTCTTTTTTTCGAGCTAGTACTATGAAATATATGCACTATAAAAATGATTATTTGTATTTTACCAAGTTAAATGGCGAGTTAAAGCAGCAATTTTCAGCTACGCTGAAGGTGGTAGGCGTGTTGTATCTATTATTTTTTTTTCAAGTGGCGAGTTGGATTAGCTCGCTTTGTGAGCTCGCCTCCGGTGCTTCGCACCGGCTCAGTTCACTTACGGTTCACACCCGCAGCTCGCTTGACTCGGGTGATCGATTTACTGTGCTGGATTCGCAAACGCAAGGTGTTGATCTTTCCCATGGTTATCCGATATCGCCCACTGAACAAAACTCATCTCTATTGTTTGCCAATATTACGGAGGGGGGTGCACCTAGGGTGACACGTACGTTGCCTACCGACGGCCGGCGCTCTGAACTGGACGAATTGAACGTATCCCTACACAACTACCGTTCTTCAGAGGGGTATGGCCCTAACGAGGGGCCAAATATAGGTGTGGGTTTTGGGGAGGTGGATTTGGCATCCACCTCCAATTGGGTAACTGGCCGTATTACTTCATCTGTTGCCAGCTTATGGGATGTTCAGTTAGTTGTTGATTATTTAAATGTGTATTTCTTATTTTTACTGGCGATCTTAGCCCCAATCTGTTATCTGTTGCATATAAGTAAAACCTGGGACATGTCAGTAATCGCTGGTAGTGAAGCACCCGAGCGTTATAAAACTTTATCCCAGGTCAAGCCTATCGACCTTAACGAGACTCACTCAAGGAGTAGTAACTTGGTGGATCCTGCACAATCGTCGATTGCAACATCGATGCTTAGCTCGAAATCAAGACATGGCGAGCTCGCAGTCTTTAAGAGCACTAGCGTGCGTAATTTTCGAGGACATGACTTATCGAACGGGAAACGGTTTCGCATTTTTGATAGTGCTGCGCTGTTATGGTTCTCGGCAACTCAGCAAGATCTTGACCGACAATCGCGTGTTCATTTTGAAAAAAATAAGGTAACCGTTATACAACGTATTTGCAGACGCAGTATGTGTAATCATCACCCTAACACCGAGGGTAGTGGAGCAGTTTCCGAAGGACGGTCGAATCGATCATTTGGATCAATTGCACGGGAGGTTACACGAACTGACCACGCAGCTCCTCTCTTGTCCACGGATCGTGGAGCTACTTCACGGAAGGTAGGTGTTCAGTTGACTGAATTGGCTGTGCTGACAAGTTGGAGGCGTCAACAAATAAAAGAGCGTATTGCGGAACAAGAAGTTTTATTTTTTACTGGGTTATTAATTGTGGTTTCGATAATTGTATGTTTATCTTTTCTAGTTGTAGATTATTTTTATTTTTTTATTTTATTTGAATTATCTATGGTTCCTTTAATTCTTATTATTGGTCGCTATGGTTCACAAACATCCAAGATACACTCTACTTTTCTAACTTCACTAGCGGAAACGCAACGCGCAAGTGGTTCTATGAGCAGTCGCTCATTGGGAGGACACCTACTCCCAGAGGTATGTGTACGTAAACCTTTGCGCCCTGTTCCCGCAGACGAAGGCTGCGCTGTAGTTACTACCACGTCCGGCCTTGGGACAACCACAACTGAATCAACAAGCTCCAGTACGCTTCAATCTACACGCAACTATCAAAAGGCTAGCGAATTGTTGTGTACACCCCCACATGGGTCATCGAAGCGAAGCAGCTGCTTGCATTTGGAACTTGCAGAGGCACCCACCTCGGTGTTGTGGGTCCGGAGCCGGGGCCTTAACAGCGGAGCTGGCCGCGTACAAGACGTATCTGGAGGTGTTCAATTAAGTCCACCGAATCGTGTATTTCGTATGGGTGATAGAGTTAAAGCGGCTTATTACTTTTTTTTTTATACATTTTTGGCGTCTATTTTTTTTCTTTTAGGTATTTTATTGTTATGGTCAACCTTTGGCACTAGCAATTTGTTTACTATTTTGTTATTAAGTGCCGATTCGTTGGCTGTCACTAACGTAACCTCATCAGCAGGTACCTTGCACTTTTCAAGTTTTGCGTCCAATCAAGTGGGGAGCTCGGCCACGTCTTTAGAATATTTACTTTGGTTCTGTTTCTTTTTGCCGTTGGCCGTAAAATTACCGATGGTACCTTTGCATGGTTGGCTACCAGAAGCTCACGTAGAGTCTCCTACTGAAGGTTCGGTTCTTTTAGCGGGATTATTATTAAAAGTTGGAGGATACGGATTGATTCGTTATCTATTATTGGTCTGGCCTTTGGGAACTCAGTACTTCACTCCATTAATTTTAATGTTAGCAACTATTAGTGTCGTATACACGACATTTGTGATTTGGCGACAAGTCGATTTAAAAAAAATTATTGCCTATTTTTCGGTATCTCATATGAATTTGGCGGTTTTGGGTTTATTTAGCGGTACGGTTCAAGGTGTCCATGGTTGTCTTATGTTATTTATTACTCATGGTATTGTATCCAGCGGTTTATTTATTGCTATAGGTCTATTGTATCAATATTACCATAGTCGCTTAGTTTGTGATTATCGTGGTCTATCGACAAACTACCCTTTACTTAGTGGTGCTGTGTTTGTTTTGATGTTAGCTAATTTTGCTTTTCCGGGCACGGCTTCGTTTATTGCGGAATTGTTAATTTTTTTGGGCGTGTTTCAGCATTTGCCCTATTTGGGTATTATTTGTTTTGTTGGTATTATATTAGGTACTGTCTATTCAATATTAATTTATACTAAAATGTTTTTTGGTGTAAGCACAATAACCCCAAATATGCGAGCAAGTTCAGCATTTATCCAAGGCGTGCCCTCTTTACGGAGTGACTTAAGTTCAGCTACGTCTGGTGATGTCGCCTCCACTACACCAGTAGCGCGTACATACCCGACCGAAGGTCGGTGGTTCGGAAGACAAACCGAGTTTCAACCAATGCTCGAGTTGCAATCTCTTACTTTACCTATCGACAAGGAGCAGGTCTCTTTTTTAAAAAAAAGTGAGTATTTCATTTTGTTTTATTTGGTAGCACTTGTGCTCTTTATTGGTTTGTTGCCTGATTTTATTTTGATTACTTTTGATGCTGCCTAAGTAGCGTTGTTCCGCTCAGTTTCGTTTCGTACTTGATGGCAACTTTACGATAGCCTTCACCATCATCGTAGCTGATGGTCAGTACACTTCGTGCTTTCTCTAGATGGTCATCTTATTTGACCATGGTAGACATCGGCCCCCCTCCGTCTTCCCTAAGGAATAGCGAGAGTGTATCCTCTTGAATAGTAATCGTACAACACCATTATTGATGCGCTTTCCGTAGTAAGCCAACTTGCATCCTCAAGCCTCACCTCTGGCGCTTTCCGAATGAAGCGAACTTCTTTCAGATAGCTTCACCTCTGGCGGGGGACGTGCGTCCTCCCGAAGGAAGGGAAAAAGTTGCTTCCTTCGGGAACCTCTGGCGCTTTCCGAAGGAAGCCGGAAAGCGGGGAACGTACGTCTTGAAGAGGTACGGAGGTATTCCATGGCTGTTGCGTCTTTCGTAAACCTCTGGGCTTCTTGCTCGCCATCCTTTGGTAAGCTCTGCTTCGCTTCGCTATGCGGAGCATAAGCAGATCCACGCTCTGATTTCCAAAGGATCGCGCAGCTAACGGTCAAGGCGTGCTGACCCTTGTCGTAGATGTTGGTGATGATCATGGTGATCTTTGATCACCTTCCACGGACGTGATCGTCAATACCGCGTTAGGTTAAGCTCTGCTTCGCTTCGCTATGCGGAGCATAAGTACGCGCCTAGTGTCCTTCAAATTCGGTACTTGTATAGAACGTTTATTCCACCCTTCGCTGGTTGTATTGACGTACACGTCCGCATATTACTCTTGGAGCGCCCGCCTTTGTAAAGCAGATCTTAGATGTTTATAAAGAAGCCCATCGGTTTCTGAAGGCCGCAACTGTTCCTCCGTTCCTCTTCAAGACGTACGTTCCCCGCTTTCCGAAGGAAGCCGAAGGCCGCACGTCCCCCAAAGGAAGCGCCAGATGTGAAGCTTTCCGAAGGAAGCGCCAGAGGTGAGGCTTCTTTCAGAAAGCCGCCACCCCGCCAGAGGTGATGCTTCCCGAAGGAATCCGAAGGACGCCGCCAGAGGTGAAGCTTTCCGAAGGAAGCCGAAGGAAGCGAAGGACGCCCTTCCTTCGGGAGGAAGCCGAAGGACGCGCTTTTTTCAAAACAAGTTCATCAAGCCGAAGGAACAAGTTCAGAAAGCGCATCCATAGAGGGTACCCACTCTCTCTTACTGAAAGAAGCTGGGGAATACGTAGGGGGGCGGCTAACCTGTGGTGGGGATTGGCTTAGCCAATCCCCTACCTCTGGTCACCTCTATGGATGCGATTCGCTTCCCCCGAGCTTCTTTCAGAAAGCGCGTCCCTCGAAGGACGCGGGGTTCTTCCCTTCCTTCGGGAGGACGCACGTCCTTCGGCTTTCTGAACTTGTTTTGAAAAAATCGCGTGCTTCGGCTTCCTCCCGAAGGAAGGGCGTCCTTCGCTTCCTTCGGTAAGCTAAACCTCTGGCGGCTTTCCGAAGGAAGCGCCAGAGGTTCCCGAAGGAATCAACTTTTTTCTGAACGTCCTTCGGGAAGCTTCACCTCTGGCGGCTTTCTGAAAGAAGCTTAACCTCTGGCGGCGTCCTTCGCTTCCTTCGGAAAGCTTCACCTCTGGTGGGGTGGCGGCTTTCCGAAGTAAGCGCCAGAGGTTCCCGAAGGAAGCAACTTTTTTCTGAACGTCCTTCGGGAAGCTTCACCTCTGGCGGCTTTCCGAAGGAAGCGAACGTCCTTCGGGAAGCTTCACCTCTGGCGGCTTTCTGAAAGACGCTTCACCTCTGGCGCTTCCTTCGGAAAGCTTCACCTCTGGCGGGGTGGCGGCTTTCCGAAGGAAGCGAACTTCTTTCGCTTCCTTCGGGAAGCTTCACCTCTGGCGGAAAGTGGGGAACGGTGGAACAGTTGCGTCTTTCCGTCTTGATTAAAGCACGCAGTGACTCCAACGGACGCACTCTCGTCCTTCGGAAAGACATGCGAAGCATAAGAAGCTCAGAGGTAAGCTTCACCTCTGGCCGTCCCCGTAGGACGGAAGAAAAAAAAAGACATGGCGATCTCGCACTCCCGTAGGGATAGGGAGCTCGTAGGGAGCCCGGTGGTGGCGGTTATATATCTGCGTGCTTCGCATGTCTTCCCGAAGGACGAGAGAGCGTCCGGTGGAGTCAACCCGCTCTCTCTTTTCGAAGGAAGCGAACTTCTTTGAGAAAGCTTCACCTCTGGCGGCTTTCTGTAAGAAGCTGAACTTGTTTCGCTTCCTTCGGAAAGCTTCACCTCTGGCGGCTTTCTGAAAGAAGCTCGGAAAGACGGACTTGTTTCAGAAAGGCTACGCGTAACCTTACACCGTCCCCCACCTTCCCTCTGAAAGACGTACGTCCTTCGGGGGGCGGTGGGGGACGGACGTCTTTCAGCGGGAACTGGTGATCTTCTATCACCCTCATGGATGCGCTTCCTTCGAATAACGGAGGTGCAGTTGCGTCTTTCAGTGCATGCAGAAAGTGAACTATCTACACCCCGTAGGTGGTCGGCATACCTACCACGAAGCGTCTGCCTTCGACGAATGGACACCCACCTCCACCTACACGCAGTATTTGCTGAAATGCCTGCAGTTCTTTTCTAAGAACGCGCGCTTATTTCTAATAAAGCTCGCCATCCAACCCCCCCCTCCGATCTTAGGGTGACGTAGGGGTAGGGAGGGGAGGGGGGGCGCTATTCTTTCGTAAAAACGCAATATATTCGTAAGTTAGTTACCTTTGTTGCCCAGCCACGAGACACAACCTTTTCCTCGATTAACGGCGTGCCTTCGTGGGTTCGCACACCGTTGTTCGAGGCAAGGTCGTATCGAAAAATCGGGCGTAGTTGCTTTCTTCAAGATTGTTTCACTTTCGTCTCCGGAACAGCGAATGCATTTCGGAAAGATCTCCGTTATGCTGAAAGAGGCACGGCTACAGGATGGGGACCCCAGGTGACCATCTTCCTATAGCAAGCTTGTGCTACTTGGTGCATTATGAAAGAAAGCGTATCCCTCCTTATGCTCCGCATAGCAAAGCGAAGCAGAGCTTAAGAGCGTGTGCTGGTCACAGAACAGAGGGAGTCGCCTTTACGTATATTAGGGTCAGACAGAGAACCAGACACACCCCCTGCTTGAACTAAGTGAAAACAATTAACGCTTCGCATTGCGATGTCTTACTTAAATACGATCGTCGCGAAGCTAATCATCGAACTAGGGTGGACAGAATACCCCCCAGTGGGTGATGGTGATCGATTATCCCCATCCGACTTTCAATGTGTGTGCGGTACGCAGGACCCATAGGTTAGGCCTTCTTTTCCGAAGGAGGGTAATACACCACTGCTGCGTCTTCGCGTATACGCTGGGTGCATTCTGAAAGAATGCTGTCTTTCCTAAGGAAGAGCGTGCTTTTTATCCTTCATCGTGCTACGCGTCGCCTTCCTCCGTCTTACCCAAGGAAGAGAAAGAGGGTTGACTCCAAAGGACTCACTCTCTTTCTGAAAGAAGCTTCACCTCTGGCGGCGTCCTTCGGAAAGACATGCGAAGCACCGCGCGTCTTCCCGAAGGACGCCGCCAGAGGTGCAGCTTCTTTCAGAAAGATAGCCCGCAGGGACCTTGTTCGTAGATGATGGTGATGGCAATCTACGATCAAGTGACATACGCAGTATGTATTCCATACGCTGTATGTGACATACGCAGTTTGTATTTACAATCGAAGATTGTATACGCAGGATGTGTACACATTCTTCGAAGGCGCAGCCGCTTGCAAATTCGATGAATACCTCCCCCTACGGGCCCCATACGGGCTCCCTACGGGCTACCTACGGGCTCCCTACGGGAGTGCTAGCTCGCCATGTCTTACCTAAGGACGTACGGCCAGAGGTGAAGCTAATCTCTGGGCTTATTATGGTCCTTGATCGCCATCCTTTGGAAAGCAGATCGACGATTCTGGTCAAGGGAAGCTGCGCGTATTCTTCGTCCGTCTTCCCGAAGGACGCCCAAGGAACAAGTTCATCAAGCCGCCAGAGGTGAAGCATCCCGAAGGACGTGCATCCTCCCGAAGGAAGGGAACAAGTTCGCTTCCTTCGGAAAGACGTGAGCCTGGGTACGGACATACGTGAACCACCCACCCCCCCCCCCCCCCCCCCACGGGGGTGCGTGCGCTTATCCTTTGGGGAGCGAGCGTCATTCAGAAACCTCTGGGCTTTATGAAAGAAGGCCGTCGCTTCTTCCCGAAGGACGTGCGTCCTCCCGAAGGAAGGGGAGAAGCTTCACCTCTGGCGGGATAAGGCACTCCGTCCGTTGGGGGAAGATCGTGCTGGTGCTCCGCACCTTATGCTTCTTGATCTTATGCTGCGCGATCCTTTGGAAAGCCGATCGTCGCTCGGCTTTCCAAAGGAGGGCGATCCTACTTCCTTGGGAGTGCTACGCGGTGATGGTTTCCGAAGGACGGACGTACACGTCCGCGTCGTTCACTTAATCACCATGATCAAGTGAACGACGCACCTTATGCTTCTTGATGGTGATCCAAGATCGCCATGAAGAGAGCTTTGCGGTACTACTTTGGCTATGCCGCAGCTGCTACCCGCTTTATGAAAGAAGCTAGGGGGAAGGCACTCCGTCCTTTGGGGGGAAATCGTGTTGGTTTCCAAAAGACGCCCTTTCTGAAAGAAGCTCAGGAGGACGCCCTTTCTGAAAGAAGCTCAGGAGGACGCCCTTTCTGAAAGAAGCTCAGGAGGACGCCCTTTTTTAGGGAGGACGCGCATTCCGAAGGAAGCGAACTTGTTCCCTTCCTTCGGGAGGACGTGAGTCCTTTGGTTGAAGCCCGCTTCCTTCGGTTAGCAGCGACGGACGTTTACGTCCGCGTGTTGGCAATCTACAATCAAGTGTACTACGCACCTTCTGCTTATTGATGGGGATCTTCGATCACCATCAAGAGTGCTACGTCGTATTGCAGCGACCAAATAAAGCGTCGAAGCAACGGACATCTAATAGGATGGTGAATCCGCTTTGCGGGTGTATTCAAAGATAGTGTATGCGTTTAGAAAAACATAGCGGTATCTGGCCAGTAAACTCTATGGTGGGCAAATTCGGACCCAATCCTAGCTTATTGTTGCCTATTGTGGCAAATCATTTAAAGACGTATCCAACACCTATTAATTTAACGGGATTCTGGAATTTTGGATCATTGGCAGGTATTTGCTTGGTTATCCAAATTTTGACCGGTGTTTTTTTAACCATGCATTATGCTACAACAATGGAATATACCTTTCATTCAGTAGAACATATTATGCGGGAAGTAAATCAAGGCTGGTTTTTGCGGTATGCTCATGCAAACGGCGCATCCATGTTTTTGTTAATTTTATATATACACATAGGTAAGAATTTGTATTATAAAAGTTATTTATATGAATTCAAAAATGCGTGGTTGTCTGGTTGTGCCATTTATTTGTTGGTGATGGCAACTGCGTTTTTGGGTTATGTACTACCTTGGGGTCAAATGAGTTACTGGGGTGCAACCGTTATTACTAATTTTATAAGTGCAATCCCGGTGTTGGGCTCTCATCTAGTTTATTGGGTCTGGGGTGGGTTTTCTGTAGGAGCAGCCACGTTGAATCGTTTTTTTAGTTTACATTACTTGTTGCCATTTCTGATTGCTTTTTTAGTTATTGCTCATTTGTTTTTTTTACATACGGTTGGTTCAAGTAACAGTTATGCCTTAGATACACATCAATATTTTGTGTTAAAGACTAACTTTTATCCGTATTCTGTGATCAAAGATGTATTAGGTTTAATTTTATTCTTCATGCTTTATATATTCTTTATAGGTTATGCTCCAAACTATTTAGGACATAGTGATAATTATATCGAAGCTAATCCATTAGTTACGCCTCATGCCATTGTGCCAGAGTGGTATTTTTTACCGTTCTATGGTATATTGAGATCCATACCAAATAAAGAAGGTGGAATCATTGCCATGTTCATGGCAATTCTTGTGTTTTTCTTTTTACCGTTCATGCATCATATAATCAACAGTTTGCGTCTTCGTTTATGGAGTAGCAGAATGATAAACCGAAATTCCACGCTGCCTAGCGAGCAGTCATCTTGGGTGATGCTCGTCCCTACCTTACCGCTGCAGCCAAGTTGGGCGTTCTATTTGCGCTTTGTGGTATTGGGTTTTTTATTTTCGTTTTTTATTTTGTTAGGTTGGATTGGTGGTCAGCCAGTAGCAGAACCTATGGTGACTTTAGGGTTGTATAGCACTGGTGTTTATTTTATTTGCGTGCTTTTGCTTGGTATACTGTAGTGATATGTAGGTGTGTTCTTCGTGAAAACAAAACTAGAGTCATAGAGCAGCGCTTAATCTTACTTTCCAAAGGACATAATAGTCGTACGCACGAGCAACAGGCCTACCAGTCTACCCGAAGTTTAGGTTGTCGTATGCTCCTCTTTCGGCTATACGACCGGAGGGTGCCCGAGGTTGGATCTCTCTAATAAAAAAACAGGCCAACTCAAGAATGCGCTCCCTACGACTACCGTTCATGTAAGTGCTCTGCCCTTTAAAAGGTAGACAATCGGTCTGACTCATTTATTGTATCCTCGGGCAGTTTTTTTTTCCTTCGACCTTCGGCGGACGGAGACACACGTCGTTAGGTTAGGCCTTTTGCTGAACGTCTTGGATAGAATCAAGTTGGTGTCTTAACGATCCAGTGCTCTGGCGAATAAAAACCAGGACGCACCCTACGGTGGTGTAAGCCCACATTGGGTAGAAAACTTGATAGACATCACCATCATCTACGATGATGGTCACTGCGTGCTTTCGGAAAGACGCTACTGCCTGGGAATACCTCCGTTCTTCTTCAAGACGTACGTTCCCCGATTTCTTCCCTTCCGTCGGGAGGACGCACGTCCTTCGGCAACAAGTTCGCTTCCTTCGGAAAGCGCATCCTTGATGGTGATCGATGATGCCGATTCAAGAGGTTACCCTAGCTGCTGCGCACTCCGTTCCCCTCCGTCCCCCGCCAGAGGTGAAGCTTTCCGAAGGAAGCCGAAGGAAGCGAAGGACGCCGCCACCCCGCCAGAGGTGAAGCTTTCCGAAGGAAGCCGAAGGAAGCGAAGGACGCCCTTCCTTCGGGAGGAAGCCGAAGGACTCCCTTCCTTCGGGAGGAAGCCGAAGGACGTGCTTTTTTCAAAACAAGTTGGCTTCCTTCGGAAAGCCGCCAGAGGTGAAGCTTTCCGAAGGAAGCCGAAGGACGCCCTTCCTTCGGGAGGACGCGCTTTTTTCAAAACAAGTTCAGAAAGCCGAAGGACGCGCTTTTTTCAAAACAAGTTCGCTTCCTTCGGAAAGCGGGTAACGGTTAAGCTTATCCTTCCTCCGTCTGTCAGCGAGCGGGTTGACTCCTACGGACGCACTCGGAGCGCTGCCCTCTGAAAGACGTCCGTCACCCGAGGGGGACGCGCTTCCCGAAAAACGCACGTCCTTCGGGAAGCGGGGAACAGAGGGGCACGGCCGTACGTGAAACAACCCCTACGGGCTCCCTACGGGCTCCCTACGGGAGTACGCGCTCGCCTTGTCTTTTTTAATTCCGTCCTTCGGGGACGGCCATAGGTGTAGCTAACCTCTGGGATTGTTGATCTGCTTTCCAAAGGCTGGCGATCCAAGAGTGATCCTCGGACGTGTAAGTCAATAGCGTAATCTCGTAGCCCAACCACCTTTCTAAATTTGGAGCGGTATGTGGCACCCCCTCTGGATTTTAGTTCACTTTGTGAACGATCATCATATAGGATAATCGTAGACAATCTGCTTTCCAAAGGACCGCGTAGCACTCTTAATGGTGATATTGGATCACCATCAAGAAGCAAAAGATCGGTACACATCCAGTTTATGCTCCGCATAGCGAAGCGAAGCAGAGCTTACTGGATGTCATATACGCTGACGAATACAGCGTATTTACGTTAGCGAAGCAGAGCTTACACTTGATCAAGTGTCATACAGCGTATTGGACATCATCGAAGGTGATGGTGACCTACGCAGTCTGTGACATTCGCTTTATGTATTTACAATCGAAGATTGTATACGCAGTATGTGTACACTTGATCGTAGATAGCCATCACGCGTATACTTACACCGTCCCCCGTAGGACGCGCGTTCCTCTTCAAGACGTACGTTCCCCGCTTTCCGAAGGACGCACGTCCTTCGGCTTCTTTCTGAAAGAAGGGCGTCCTCCCGAAGTAAGGGCGTACTTCGCTTCCTTCGGAAAGCGCCAGAGGTGAAGCTTCTTCCCTTCCTTCGGTAGGACGCACGTCCTTCGGCTTCCTCCCGAAGGAAGGGCGTCCTCCTGAGCTTCTTTCAAAAAGGGCGACCTCCTTAGCTTCTTTAAGAAAGGGCGTCCTCCCCGCCAGAGGTGAAGCTTCCCGAAGGAAGCCGAAGGACGCCGCCAGAGGTGAAGCTTTCCGAAGGACGCCGAAGGAAGCGAAGGACGCCCTTCCTTCGGGAGGAAGCCGAAGGACGCGCTTTTTTCAAAACAAGTTCATCAAGCCGAAGGACGCGCTTTTTTCAAAACAAGTAGGCTTCCTTCGGAAAGCGCCAGAGGTGAAGCTTTCCGAAGGAAGCCGCCAGAGGTGAAGCTTTCCGAAGGAAGCGCCAGAGGTGAAGCTTTCCGAAGGAAGCGCCAGAGGTGAAGCTTCTTTAAGAAAGCCGCCACCCCGCCAGAGGTGAAGCTTCCCGAAGGAAGCGAAGGACGCCCTTCCTTCGGGAGGAAGCCGAAGGACGGAAACAAGTTCAGAAAGCCGAAGGACGCGCTTTTTTCAAAACAAGTTCGCTTCCTTCGGCTTCCTTCGGAAAGCCGCCAGAGGTGAAGCTTCCCGAAGGAAGCCGAAGGACGTTCGCTTCCTTCGGAAAGCCGCCAGAGGTGAAGCTTCCCGAAGGACGTTCAGAAAAAAGTTGCTTCCTTCGGGAACCTCTGGCGCTTCCTTCGGGAAGGGCGACCTCCTGAGCTTCTTTCAGAAAGGGCGTCCTTCGCTTCCTTCGGAAAGCGCCAGAGGTGAAGCTTCTTCCCTTCCTTCGGGAAGCGGGGGTCGGAGGGGGATGGAGTGCGCAGCAGCTAGGGTAACATCTGGTAACCTCTATGGATGCGCATCCTTAGGGGCAGTTGCGTCTTTCCGAAGGAAGAGAGTGCGTCCGTTGGAGTCACTGCGTGCTAGATGAAAGACGCCATAGGTTACCAGAGGTTGGCCGTCCCCCTCCGTCTTGCCGGGAGCGTGCGTCTTTCAGAAACCTCTGTGACTCTTGATGGTGAGCCAAGATCACCATGAAGAGTGCTGACGTACACGTACGCGTAGGTCATTTGATCGTAGCGTGCCATCACCATAATCTACGTTGAAGGTCATGGGGTGCTACGCGCGTCGTCCCAAAGGAAGCGAGTGGTTGTGTTGTAGTCACTGCGTGCTTTCTTATAGCGGCCAGCGGTTGCCAGCGGTTAGCTCGCCATCCTAGCTGATTCTCGCTTTACGAAGGACGCACGTCCTTAGGGAAGCGGGGAACGTACGTCTTTCAGAGGGAAGCGCTTCCCCTGCTTCCTTCGGGGGAATGCACTCCTTTCTACGAAGGAAGGGAGCACTGCGTGCGTACCATAGGTTAGCCTTCCTCCAGAAGAAAGTGAATCCTACCTCCGTCTTTACGAGAGAGGGTTGACTCTAACGGACGCAATCTGAGCGCTTCCCTCTGAAAGACGTCCGTCCCCCGTGGGGGACGGAGGGGCGCGGACGTAAGTGAACCACCCCCTACGGGCTACTTACGGGTTACCTACGGGCTACCTACGGGCTCCCTACGGGCTCCCTACGGGCTCCCTACGGGCTCCCTACGGGCTCCCTACGGGCTCCCTACGGGCTCCCTACGGGAGTGCGAGCTCCCCATGTCTTTCCGAAGGACGGACGGACAGAGGTGTAGCTAACCTCTGGGCGCCGTGATGGTGATATTCGATCACCATCAAGGGTGCTGACCCTAATCGTAGATGATGGTGAGGGTGATCAAAGATCACCAACCAGGCGTGTCGTCCCGAAGGAAGAGAGTGCGTCCGTTGGAGTCACTGCGTGCTTGCTGAAAGACGCCAAAGGTTACCTGAGGTTAGCCGTCGCTGCTACGCTTTCCTGAGTCGCCGTTACCCGAAGGACGGAGTGCGCAGTAGCTAGGGCGTCTTTCAGTAACCTCAGGGGCCTTTGGAATCATTCCTCCGTCTTGCGCGTCTTTCCGAAGGAAAAGAGCGCGGGTAGACTCCAACGGACGCACTCTCTCTGAAAAAAGCTCTGCTTCCTTCGGGAAGACGGCCTTCTTTCAGAAAGCACCACGAAGCACGCAGTGACCATCATCGTAGATGATGGTGATGGCAATCTACGATCAAGTGAACAACCCCCTAAGGGCTCCCTACGGGCGTGCGTGCTCTTATCCTTTGGGGAGTGAGCTAACCTCAGGGCTCCTTGATCTTGGGCGGCGCGAGCCTTTGGAAAGCAGATCGATTATGAGGGTCAGGGGTGCTGATCTGATAAGCAAATTGTATATAATGGTGATGATGATCATGGTGATCTTTGATCACCATCCACGGACGTTCAAGTCACTGCGTGCTTGCAGTAAGATGCCATAGGTTACCATAGGTTAGCCGTGCTTTGGAAGCCTTGCTCCGTATTTACGAAGGAAGCTTCACCTCTGGCGCTTCCTTAGGAAAGAAGGCTATCTTTAATACAGCGTATTGGACATCATCGAAGATGATGGTGACCTACGCAGTATGTGTAATCAAATACCCAGAGGATACGCACGTCTTTCCGAGGGAAGACGAAGGACGACCTTTCCGAAGGAAGCGAACTTGTTTCAGAAAGCGGGGAACGGATACTCAGGAAAGCGCAGCAGCTAGGAAGCCGCCAGAGGTGAAGCTTTCCAAAGGAAGCCGCCAGAGGTGAAGCTTCCCGAAGGACGTTCAGAAACAAGTTCGCTTCCTTCGGGAAGCTTCACCTCTGGCGGGAAGGGCGTCCTTGGGAAAAAGAGCACGCATTGACCTAAAGCTGCGCGGTCCTTTGGAAAGCAGAGCGTAGATGCAGGTGATGGCAATCTAAGCTCTGCTTCGCGCCAGAGGGTAAGCTACGCGAGCGTAATATCAAGTGTACATACGCAGTATGTGTATACAGCGTAATTGACATCATCAAAGAAGATGGTGACCTACGTAGTATGTTTACACATTATTAGAAGGCGAAGCCGCTGGCAAATTCGAAGAATACCACACGTAACGGGTGTGGTTTGATCTAGCTCTTATCCTTTGGTGAGCGAGCGTCTATCATAAAATTCTGGGCGCCTTGATGGTCACCTAAGGTGACCATGAGGAGTGCTGACAATGATGGTTGATGATGGTGATCTTTGATCACCATCCACGCGTATCTTTCCGAAGGAAGAGAGTTGGCCCGTTGTAAAAAGTGCTAAGGTAACCAAAGAAGACCAGCGTCCGTCGTAACGAGACGACCTCGCCTTTTTAGTAAGCCTCATATTACCTGAGGGTCATATACGTCCGTTATTACGCTCGCGTAGCTTCACGTCTGGCGCGAAGTAGAGCTTAGGAAAGTAGGGCACTTTTTTCTTTAGAGGACGTGCTTTCTGAAAAAATCTCCGCAAGCATCCCAGCCTTACCTTTGGTAACCAAGGGGCGCAGTTGAACGATCTTAACTGATTGTTTGCTCCGCGCCTCCTACGGACGCACCAAGTGGTGTACACACGCAGCAGTGGTGTGAGCTTCGAGTTGGCAAAGGTTTCCTTAGGTTACCCGTGGACTCCATACGTTTGGACTCCATACGTTTACCACTTCCCGAAGGACGCAAGTCCTTCGGGAAGCGATCTTCTTTCAGAAAAGTCGTATCTAGGAGGGTGGTATACTCCGTGATATACTGGTAGACTCCGTGATCTACTCCGCCTCCCTACGACCTTCGGGGCGCGGAAATCACCATATAAGACAGAATTGCGCCAGAGGATACCTGGGATAACGGTCTTTACGCTCGCGTAGCTTCAGCTCTGGCGCGTAGCTTAAGCATCCTGCGGTGGATTCACCAACATATACGTAGAGGATGATGGTGAGCTTTGATCACCATCAGGGCGCGCCTATCAACCTCGGACGTGTTTTTTATAACAAAGGTAAGGCACAGCACGTTACCGTGCACAAGCTCGAGTTATAGCTGTGCTGAGGTGTGTTATTCGAACAAATTAAGATGATGTATCGTTTGCTTGTTTCTGATATGTGGAAGTGTAATATTCAAGTTTTATTGGACGCAACACTTTTGTGTACTTTACGGAGTGCACAAGACCGAGTTTTTTTTGGAACACTAGATACGAGCTATCATAAACCAAACTTGTTAAGGTCGGAGAGGGTTAGGGAGACATTAGCCTATCCTAGTGAGCAACGCAGTATAAACAACGTCAACTCTGATTGGGGTGCGTCGTCCATTACAAAAAATGGGATGCGGTGCTCATCGAGGGTGAGATCACAAGTCAAAAAATTGAATTCAACCAACCTGCAGCCCTACAACCAATCCAAGGACAAACCTGCACCTCATCTTGGGACAGCTACGTCCCCCCAACTTGCTACACATCCAGTAAACTGGATGTCAAATCCGCTGTATAATTCAATACCTACACAGCCTCAGGGTGATTCGGGTGTCCGAAGGACGGACGTTTTTCAGATAGCGCCCGATCTTCGAAGCCTAGTGCACACCTCTACAAAGGAAGGCGGGTGTATTGGGGTGGGTGCACAAAAAGGAAGCTTATTTCGTTACGACTCTCTAGTCGAAATGACTGTAATTGATTGGAAACCATTGGGATCGCGCAACCAGTCAACCTTGCGCATGCATTCACAACGGGCGGACGTTATGGGAGGTCGTTCTCGGGTATTGCCAAACTCGCTGCACGGGGGCCAAATTGTGTATATGTTATTATCTACATATTATAACTCGCGCATTATTTTTTCATATTTTGAAAATCATGGACAAGTACAACAGTTCGGGTTAGCTTCAGCTCCAGACGGTGTGTCAGATAAATTAACGTCTAGTCTAGGGATCAATGAGTTATCTACAAATTTTGCCGTAGTCTCGGGTAAAGCACGTGACAAAGACAGCATGAACAGAGTGTCCTTAAGAGGTAAGGCTGGGCAGGATCGAGCGGACGTTCACGTAAATGAACCAAACGCGGAACATTCGCAAATCTCGGACGACAACCCAAATGGCAAAATTTTACAGGTCGGAGATCAGTTGGTAACAACATCACGAATGAATCACATACAAGGTCACCGGTCTTCCAATAGCGTAAACCCTAGCCTTGTGCCCACAGGTGAATCGATTTCCTTGTGTTCTTCCCTTATGTTGGAACGGCAAAAATTGGAGACTATACACTTGCCCGTGTACACATCCAGCGGTAGTGAATGTACAAAAAAAGTTTTGTCCCTATGTCAACAACAGTTGGTACGTACAAATCAACTATTTGTTAATGATCCTGGTTTTTGTGCCGGATATGCAAGCAGTAATTGGTTAGAGCGAGAAGTGTATGATATGTTTGGTATTATATTTCAAGGACATCCTGATTTACGGCGTATTTTAACGGATTATGGATTTCAGGGTTATCCTTTACGGAAAGATTTCCCTTTAATGGGATTTAAAGAACTGTACTGGGATATCAAATTAGCACGACCGGTTTATGTGAATATTCAATAATACACGTACGTTAGTACTTGGACGTTACGCTCGCGTAGCTTCAGCTCTGGCGCGAAGCATAGCTTAGTTCTGGGTACCCCCTAAGGGCTACCTACGGACTCCCTACGGGAGTGCGAGCTCGCCTGGTCTTTCCGAAGGACGGATGGACAGCGGATAAGCCACCACCTACGGGGGTCTTGAAGGTGATCGAAGATCACCATGAAGCGTGCTACGCAGTGCTCCTTGATCTTATGCTGCGCGATGCATTGGAAAGCAGATGGACGATCTGATTTACAAGGGAGGGTGGTCAAGGGGTGCATACTATCATGGTAGAGTATGGTGAGGATATTGGTGATATTTGAGCACCATCCACGCGGACCAAGGAAAGCAACGCTGGTCACCAAAGGGGACCTTGGTCAAAGCGAAGCAGCAGTATCTTTGCGGGCATTCCAAAGGCCCCATAGTTACGCTCGCGAGGCAGAGCTTAGCCAAAGAGCTGGCTGCTTATACACCCCCAAGGGCGTTGTTATTTTTTGTGGGCACGCGCTTTCTGAAATATACTTCAAGATGCTCATCCCCCAACAAGTGTAAGGTAGGCGTGCGTCTGGGTGTCTATCCCCAAAGGAGGAAGGCAGCGCGCAATTGACACAACATTCAGCAAGTTGATCAGTTGTATGTGAGACCCCTATACAGCGTATTTGACATCCAGTAAGCTCGGCTTCCGAAGGAAGAACGTGCTTTGGAAAAATAGATGGCTATACAACGTATTAGCAGACGTAGTATGTGTATGCGGAGCATAAACTGGATGTGTACACATGACAAGTAAAATGATTAACCGACTGTGGCAGTTGCGTGTGGCAAAAAGTCTCGTGTTATGTTGGATTTTTTTTTTTTTTTTATACACAGATTATTTTTATGACGTGAATGTCTATTGTCTAATATGGATTTGGCAGGTTGAGACAGAAGGATTAATTCAATTTAACTGCCTAGACTTGTCGTTAATGCGTGTAACGTCAGCTGCGGAATTTATGACACATACGGGTGCAATGGGTGTGTCTCAATCAACAAGGTTGGGTGTAGCAGATCCAACGTATGTGGCCGCTAACTCTTTGTTAAAGGAATACGGTAGTGGTCGGGGTCCAGATATCTTTTTTGGAGGAGGATTGAATTCCCTGTTAACGTTATACCTACCAAAAAGTATTGATTTAGTCTTTTGGGCGCCTTGGTTTTTATTGCTTATTTGGTACATGACCAGCCAAACGTGGAAGCTAAGATATGCCGAGGCTAAATCGCATGTATACGTCTGTAAACCCAGCAAGCTAACCAACTCGTACTCCGTAAGGTATGTGGTCAAGGGTATTGGGTTTCAAGTGCCAACTACATTTATGCGAGTCAAGCGTGATATTCCGTTGGGTGGGTACGGATTCCGCCAAAAGCAGGTACATACCTGTGCCAAGCCCACTCGCGGTACGACGGGGGGGTGTACACAGACTACGTATGCAAATACGTTGTATAACTACCCAACCAATATACAGCGTATTTTACATGCAGTAACCTGGATGTGTAGTCAGCTGGGTGTATGTTCGAGTGCGCAGAATCAAGCGTACTCTGCAGATGAGCGGTTGGCGAACGAGCCCCTGTTTTTGTGGGGACAACTTTGTTGGCAACGTAGTGTGTCTCTACAAGGCGGGAGCGCTCAATCAGTGAACAACTACCACTTAGGGGGTGCACTCACCACCGGAGGTTGGCGTGCGGTATGGAGTGCTTTCCAGAGTACGAAGGCTGCACCCCCCCCGAGAGGGTGTACAACAACACAGGCCCTCCGAGGGAGAGGCGGGGTTATGTGCCAATGTCTTGAACACAGATGCGTAAGGCCACAGGTTGTGGAGCGTTACCGGAGCAAGGAAGAACACACGTTATACAAGACGGTATATGTTACAGAAAAGAGCGTATTCCGGGGGCCAGTGGATCTTTTAGATCCCAAGGAGGGCTACGGTAAACGCCGAGCTGACGAATCAAGGTCGATAAACGGTAAAATTGATGTTCGGTTGCGATCTAGTGCTACGGTAAGCCACATGCAGGAGCAAATCAGTAACAACCGTAAGGCAGCGCACGATCTTTCAGATCTTTCAGAACCCGAGGAGTGGGTGCGGTTTAGGAACGGTAACGTTAGTGCAGAATACCCAAGTCCGTGCGCACGCTTGCAGTTCTTTTCAAGACGGAGAGCTAGCATGCACTTGCTGATAAGTCGAGGCAGGGGTGAGCCGGAAGCGCTTTGGACTGTCCGTAGTTGGCGGTTTTTTTACCAACCGTCGAGTACACAAACAACCCTATGGGGTTTTCAGGCAGTGAGGATGAACCACGGTTGTGTCACTATACACTTGTTGATAAACTGGGTCGATGCCAACCTGCGCCTCTGTCATCAACTAACGTTGGTTTGTGTAGCATGTAGATCTTCAATTTACTGGGATTTACCAAGTTTACACATACTACGTCGGCGGAGCCGCAATGGAAAGAAGCAATTACGTTGTATAAGCAAGCGCGCTATTTTTGTGATACGCCCGTATGTTACGGTAATCCACCGAGCTTACCAAAGCACGCGTGGCCTTCAGCGTCAACCTAGCCGCGCGTACGGCCGTGGTACATCGGGAGACGTAGTAGATGGTACCTTACAAGAATATGACACACGCCTCTCCAAGTGGGGCGTGTGGCAGCGGCGCGGCTGCCACACAACCAACCGCCGGGTAGCCGAAGGCGGGCAAGAGACCCGTCTTTGGGAAGGACGGACTTGTGACAAAGAGCGCGTGTTCCGTGGGACGGACGTATGTGAACAGGGTCGATGCAAGCGAGACCCAGTCATTAAAATCAAGGTGGCTTGCGTCAGAGGGGTTGGGCCAAAAGAACCAGCCCAACAAAAGGTGCAAATCCGGTCGTGCGACCTATGGGGGTGTGTGCTCGTTATGGACAGTAGCATACATTACGATAGGTCACCAAAGTCGGTGGTAATAGATACAACCTTGTGGTTGCGCCTTGACGTTCACGTCCTTCTTTCAGAGAACGTAATTGAACTTGAATTGCCGAGGTATTGTCTGACCACACAACGTACGGGGTTGCCAGGCGTAGTGCACGTATGCGCTTCGGCTGTCGAGGCGATAAACGGCCAAGCCCGACCAAGTATAGGTCAAGTAGAGGGCAGAATTCCGCCAAGCAGTGAACGCAAGGACGGATGTCGATGCATAAATTGTGGTTTTTTTTTTTTTTCAGCAAATTGTACACCTAGGTGCTGGTTTCAAGACCTAACGTCTACATTTGAAGCGGGTACTCTACAACGTATTTGCTTCTTTCAAGTGCGGCTCCGCCGACGTAGTCTGTGGAGTGGAATCGGGTTTTTACTATCATGGTTTCCAGATGCGGACACTACACATACTACGTATGCAAATACGTTGTATAATGTGCCGAGTGGCTGTCAAGTTCGGGTTACCCTCTTATACCCAGCCGCCAAGACACACGCGCAACCTGCAACGCTGTCATTGGAAAACGCACACGTACAGCTAGGGGATCGGGCAGACACCAGCTTCTGGGATGTCCTGGTACCTGTAGGTAGGAGACCTGTGGTTTCAGTATATGCGTGCACGTCCGACTGTTGGGTTTTGCTTCATAAAGGTACATATACAAGTGCTGACGGCTTACCAGAGACTCGTGGCGATAGTACACAGGGATACACAAGTTACTCAAACCTACGCGATGCCTGGGGTGTGTTGGGTATTCCGCGTATTTTATATCCAGTAAACTGGATGTGGACACCCAAGGCGGGTCTGAACTTGGTAGAGGTACATCAAATAAAATGGATCGAGTTTATATGGGAGTTCTATAGTATCCATAATACAGATTGGAGTCTGACGCAGGTCAGCAACGGAAGGGCTTTTTACCCCGCGGGTGCGTGGTCTGTATTAGGTCAAGAGCGGCTCAGACAAAATCAGCGATCAGAGTTGCGTGCGTTACGAACGGCGTGCGTTACCGACCGTCGTGTAACAAAGGAGGTTCATTCAAGGGTGAACGGCGCTATACGGAATTCCTCTAGATTTGTAAAGGGCAGTACACAGTGTTTTGGAGTAGGCAGCAGTTCGCTTACGTTTCACAATGTGAACGGTAATGGTGAACGTACATCACTCCTTCAAGTATCACGTTTACCTTCGATAGTCGTCAACTTGTTATCAGGATCCAATCGTGCTCCTATACACAGCCGACCTCACCGGGAATATCGGGGGTTTGCGCGCCTTACGGTTTTACATAAGCCTCGACTCTTTCAATCAGCTGGCCTAGTTAAAAGGAGTGGTGTTGGTGCTATGTGCAAACAGACCTACATCGGGTGGAGGGATGGTTCCACCTATAGCAATCGGGATACTATAGTACAAGGTTCAGTCAGGGGGTACGACTATACAGCGTATTTGACATCTAGTAAACTGGATGTGTACCTGGGTAGTGTAGCTAGACTAGACCTTATGTTGTCATTTAGTTTGGGACAATACCTTCGTGACCTTTACGCTCAGAAGCACCAGTGGTTTTTACGTAGGGACGTGATCCTGTTAACGAGGTGTCCGGTTCCCAAGTACCAGCCAGATCATAAGGTGTATTCGGACACAAGGTTCTCTGTGTTATCGGTGGCTGCGCGTACGCCGTTTCCTCAATTCGCGGGACGCACGCGGTGGGGAGGTCGGTTGTCTCATCCCTGTAAGATTATACAACGTATTTGCTTCTTTCAAGTGCGGCTCCGCCAACGTAGTATGTGTACTGGGTTGCGTACATACTTGGTCAAGTTAGTCCGTTGTCCCCCTAGGCAAAGCACACAAGTTAAGGGGTTGATCAACATACGCAGTGAGATGCAAAAATGGCCCACATACCTGCAGACAGTTGGCGGTCGGTTACGGCCTCACCAAGTGAAGGGGTGCTTCGGTGTACATTCTAGAGCAGCCTACGTAAACGTAAATTTATACCCCGTGGACTATAAACTTAAGCCCCGAACAACATCAGCACGCTTGACATATCTACCCAAGTTGCCTTCTTTTTTCCCCGGAAGTCGAGCTTCTCCTTTTTTATGGCTATTAGCTTGCATGGTGGGATTGGTGCTTTGGGTTATATTGATTTCAGGTATTGGTTTTTTTGGTGTAGGCTTGTATTCTAAAGTGCAAGCAAACCTGCATATAAATTCGGGTGCAAGTCACTCGTTATCTTTAGGAGCATTCGCAGGGGAAACTCCGCAGGGGGCATCCGGAGTTTATGGGCTGTTACGTGGGCCAAACACCGACGCTGGTTGTGTGCTTCAATCACCGCGGAGCGTGATAGGCTCGGGCAGTATGTCACCATATGCAGGACTAGCGTCTAAATTATGGTGGCCCAGTCTTAGTTTGTTAGGGGAGGTAATTGATCCGATACTGCAGCTTATTTGGTGCCCAATTGCCGAATTAAACACTAGAGTGTCACAAACTCTTTGGGTTGGTGGACTTTATTATTATCTTGTAATTTGGGTTCCTTTTCTTTTTATCCAAAGTGGGTTACATATTTTGGTTTCTGTTTTTAATGTACTGAGTTGGGTTTGCGTAATCCCATTGTATGTACTATTAGGATATTCGGTCGAATTTACCTCGTGGACGGCTACATTTAATTTAGCTCAACTTATTGGATTTTATCAAGAGGCCTCTTCCTGGTGCTTGTTATATTTAATTTGGCTGCGTTGGCTGGTTCTGATCTATGTATTCCGCGTTTTTTCGACTTCATTACACCTGCCGTCCTTTCACTTGTACCAACGGTACAGGTGCAGGCACGGCAGTTATGGGAGTTGCGGGCCTACCGTTCTTCGGAAATCTTGGATTGTCGTCCTGCGGGAATCTATGATTACACAGACTACGTTTACACCTATGTTGTATAAGGACGCCAGTGTGTTGGCAAGCTGCAAACGATTCGTCGGTGTAGCCCCAACTTTGGTTTTATCTCGGCTACACATACTACGTCGGCGGAGCCGCAATGGAAAGAAGCAAATACGTTGTATAATTATACCGCGTAGTTTACATCCAGTAAACGGGTGGTGTAGTCATCGATTCCCGCAGTACGACAATCCAAGCTTGTGTACTGCGTATGTGTTGCATGTGCGCCCCCACCAATGTGGCCAGCTAAATTACACCAAGTTCAAGTACGGTGGTTGTGGTAGTTCGTGCAGAGACAAGTGGGTACACAAACTACGTCGGCGGAGCCGCAATGGAAAGAAGCAACTACGTTGTATAATAATGCAGTCCAAGTGTCTCGGCCATAAGCAAACCCTAGACTACGTGGGTGATCTCCGAACCGTAGGCCAACGCTTGGTTCGGTTACCGAATGATGCGCGTTATTCCGAGTTTACGTACTTTGGACAACCAAGTTCAATGAGCTCGTACACTTTTGCCGGTCTTTCCGTACGCGCGTCCTTAGGAAACCTATGGTTGTTCGGATGCACGGATCCTATACATTTATGCAACAGGCGGGAGGTCTTTCGTTTTGATTACTACAGCAGTTACCCTCGAAAAGGTCGAGACCCTGTAGTAGCCTCTGAACTTGAGCTGGGTGTATGGAGATGCATCCCCGCTAGCCACCGAACTATTGGGGTATGGACACTCCAATCAAGTAAATCAGTGATTAGCATTCACGCTGCATGTGCGCAGCAGCGCTGGAGCGGATGCAACACTTACACCCCTATTCATCCAAGTTGCCAGCGGCTTCCAAGTATGCGTATGCAGGTAGGCGGGTGGGTATACGGCTGGGGCTATCTCCGGATGCGACTTTATTTGGGTGTGATCTCGGTTGGACTAATAATTGTGTTATTTTTACGCCACGTGAGGTTGGTTGTATCGAACACCGGGCTATTCTATTTGGGGTCGGGACACGAAGGGTTCCATTCTACGCAGGTTGGATTGGGTGCATCGTCTGCGTTGCACCCAGTCCCCTCAACTGATGATCACATAAGCATAATTGGTGCCAATTACACGCCAAGAGCTGCGTTGGTATCACGTCCTTACGCAAGTATAAGTTCCGGTTGGCACCCAACGGGCAAACGTACGCGCTTGTCCTTGGTAATCTCTCCAGGAGATACGTGGCCGCCTACTCGTCTTTTTCCAAGGTACGTTCGTACTTACGGTATATCGGGCGATAACCTACCGACTCCTTGGGGTGTGCACGTGAAGGAAAGATCCAAGGTTCACGTCAAGATCCACACACGCCCACACTTTCTTGGATGGGTGCGGGTGCACACCCCTCCAATCGAGGACGGGTGTGTAGCAGCCAAGACTGCGCGGCTGCTTCGTATGTATTACCCCGGCGTAGGGGTATTAGATGCGGCCTCTTCTGTTCTTGGGTTAGTTCCGTCACCTTTGGGTCAAGTACGGTCAAGCAATACTACACACTCTTCGATAGCCTCCACCCAGTGGTGGCCAGGCCCCGTACTTCGGGAGCCGCTTGCGGCTGACCTAATCAAGGATAGTCATTCAATTCGTAGACCTCGGATCGTTAGGCTGCGCACAATCGGGGGGTGTGTACACCCACGCCGGGTCCAGCGACGCGTAGCAGCAGTCGTCCGTACTAAAGCGCGGCTGCGATCTACGTTGTCCCCCAATCACGTTTGTACACAATCGTCTCTTGCTTCCACCCTGTGGATGCCTGGTTACGTCCTTCGGAAGACGCTGCCGGCTGCACATACAACGTATGGACATACGTTGCATAATCCGCACCTAGTTAGGCAAGCTGGTTACAATCGAACACTTGCGTACCTGTCTCTACTGTCGATCAATATCGAAAAAACACCCACATCCCGGTATGCACACCCAAACCCTCCTGGGGTACGGTCAAGTTGTAGGTTTGTACGCTTTTTAAGAAATATTCAATCCAACACGCAAATGCCCACAACTGTTCACGGCATGAACAAAAGGTCAACCTTTACTGAACTTTACGTGTCTTTGCTATTTATTATGTTGCTTTGTGTTTGGTGGGTCGATTGGAGCGGGTCTTTTCCTGGAAATTGGGGAATGCCTTTATCTCCGGGCCCAGGGTCCATCTTCGATTGGCGGTCGTCCTCTTTTTTTGACGTAACCCCCGTACACACCGTAGAGTCCGCGGTGCGCGGCCTATCCGGTCAGTCCACCGTGCCAACGTCGTGGGCAAATATGTCCTCCTCTTTTTATGATTCTTGTTTGTTTGGAACGACCGGCCGAGGGGTAGAGTGGTATCCTCAGACTCCTAACACGCTCCATAGAACAGTACCGTCTTCTTACATTACGGGCAACTTGCATGATTTGTCTTTACATGGGACTGATTCTCAAGTGAATATGTCTTTCGATGTACGGCGGCTTCTTTATACGTATTGGCAATCGAATCGTTTTGGTCAAGGTTTTGGTTGGTTCTCTCAAACATATGGACTTTTTGATGTCATTTTTCATTCGATTATTTGCTTATTATGCGTCAACTGTTTTTGGGTTCTTGCAATCTTTAGATATCTACGGGTAAAGTTGCGTGATCGTTTTATTTAGTTCTCTTTGTTTGTCTGGTGGAGATCTTCATCTGCGTGTACGCTCCGTTTACCAAACTAGGTTCACCGTGTTACGCTCGCGTAGCTTCACCTCCGGCGCGAAGCAGAGCTTAACGCACTCTAAACTGCGTTCACGACGGCGTCTCTTCTGTATCCGATGCGTGCTTATCGTTCATTGCGGGCAATCCTATATTGCCATCACCCTCATCTACTATACAAAGCACCGCGCAGCATAAGGTCATTGCGTGCTCTCGTTCTGAACTTCTTCCCTCCCTTCGGGAAGCTAAACTTGTTGCTTCGGCTTTCTCAACTTGTTTTGAAAAAAGCACGTCCTTAGGCTTCCTTCGGGAAGCTTCACCTCTGGCGCTTCCTTCGGAAAGAGATAGCGGGTAGACTCCAACGTACGCACTCTCTTTCCGATGGAAGCGCCAGAGGTTCCCGAAGGAAGCAACTTTTTTCTGAACGTCCTTCGGGAAGCTTCACCTCTGGCGGCTTCCTTCGGAAAGCTTCACCTCTGTCGGGGTGGCGGTTTTCTGAAAGAAGCTCGGGAAGACGGCCTTATTTCATCAAGCACCCATAGGCTACCAGAGGATACGCGCGTATTTCCGCCAGAGGTGAAGCTTTTCGAAGGAAGCACGTCCTTCGGGAAGCGCGTCCCCCGAAGGACGCGGGCTTGATGAAAAAAGTTGCTTCCTTCGGGAACCTCTGGCGCTTCCCGAAGGAAGCGAACTTGTTTTGAAAAAAGCGCGTCCTTCGGGAGGACGCGCTTTTTTCAAAACAAGTT
>Ga0315900_10002749_pt1 | contig 26470 bp, 16 predicted proteins | sample LakEriMetagenome_FD_203521 | JGI IMG/M metagenome (GOLD analysis project Ga0315900, IMG submission 203521) | Freshwater fungal communities from buoy surface, Lake Erie, Ohio, United States - Buoy 12 MA114 | ecosystem: Environmental > Aquatic > Freshwater > Lake > Lake biofilm | place: USA: Lake...
TTGCTACTATAGACGCGTTAGGTATTCCTAATGCAACTACGTCTCCTTCGGCAGCTCCTGTAAGCGTAAATGTAAGGTCTGCTGAGTTTCCGTGTCCAGTGCTTGGAAAGTCAAGAGTATCAGAACCAGTTAATGGGACAGAATACCAATCACCTGTATATCTTCTTACTTGACCATTGGATGAGTTAATTACCAATAAGTCATTAGCAGAAGTGTCTGCTGTTACAGGAGTAGTAGATAATGTTAAGGTATCCCTAACCCTTGCCCTTCCATTTACATCGAACCTAAACCCAGTATTAGCAGTATCTCCAATAAGTACATTGTTATTATTCCTAATGTACATTGAAGGGCTGTTTCTTGTATTTCCAAGGTATATGCCACTACTTGCTGCCCAAAAAGAAGCGCCTAAATAAAGGCTTCCGTAGTTGGCTGATAAAATATCTGTTTCGGTTCCGTTATGTGTTATAGCACCATACCAGTTTGAGTTCCATCCACCATTGCTAGCTGGTCTTAAATCTATCCTAGCTCTGTTGCCTGAGGTAGCTCTAAACTCAATAGGAGCAAAAGGAGCAGAGCCATCACCTAAATATCTTCCAAACTTAGCATATAGGTCATCAACAATAACAGAATCAGTTTTTACCCCACCATTGACATCTAGCCTGTAAGTAGTATCAAATGTATTATACCCTATTCTTGTGCTACCGCTAACAGAGTTCAATAGATTTGTCCCAGTTGTATTCTCGTATGCTACGTGATTTGTTCTATTTATATTTACAATTGACGGATTGTAATATATTCCCCTAACAAGATTCCTTGATGAATCACAATTGAATACATACCTAGGAGCTATATTTAAAACATTAGCTCTTGTAGTATCACTACTTGCACCACAACTAATTAGTTTAGAAAATCCTGTATAAATTGATATTATATTCCTAGCTACGGTAGGGGAAGAGCCTAGAGATACAGTAGATGTATCGTTAACCCATGTTGAGTATTTAAACATATCAGTAGCAAATAATCCACCAGAACCCTGGAATCCAAACGTTCTATCAGTTCCATCAATCCTTATACCTTGACCAGTCCTACCTGCATTATCTCCTTGAGTTACTTCTAAACTTAATATCCTACTTCTACCATTAGAGTAAAATATGTGATTAGATGTAGTATCTGTCGTATTTAATAAAAGTCTGCCTTGTGTTGTTATTCTTAAAGAAGTATCACCAGCAGCACTGACGAAAGATAATCTTCTATTATTTAAGTTGATATTAGTATTCTGATTCAAACTGCCACCCAATCTAAATACAGTACTATCCTTAGTTAACCCATTAGCAGCCGTAAACTTATAGTTGTTAAGCATAGTAGCAGTATCGTTTTTAGATATACCTATGCTATCCTTTATAGCTAATGTAACTGTATCTATGCTGAAATAGATGCTATCCCTCCCTTCCACTCTAAATATATTAGTAACCCCTATAGCAGTTGATGGGATAAATTTAGCTGTTGTATCAAATGGAGGAAAGTATATCGTACTTAATTCTATTTCATCGCCAGCAACAGGTGGCTTAAATGGTATCTTATTAGGAATACCAACCTTAACAGTTGGACCAGAAGTAGTGATAACAATAACATCAATACGAGAGGTACTATCCGCTGTTTTAGCAGCTGTAGTTACATTTGTATTATTAATAGTAGTATAATAATTTCCGTTTATAAATGCTGCATAAGGAGTTACAAAATATCTCCTATTTGTCTGACGACCTACATCTCCACCATATACAAGCTTAGTTAAATAGTCCATACCAACACGCTTCCATCTAGCTCCTGTGTATTCCCAAAGAGAAGTATCGGCAGGTGGACACCCAACACAAACAGAATCAGGATTCTGAGCAACAAATACTAAATAACCCTTACCAGGCCATCCTGAACCAGTTAATGGAGCAACAGGAGTATCAGCCATAATAGGCACACTCATCCAGTCCTGAGCAAGAATACGCTTTACACTAATACCTTGATTTCCACCTATCGCCATAGGAGGGGCTTGGCTAAATGCCACAAACGAAATAAACGAAAAGACAACTAATAATAATAATCTCATATCAATAAAATTGTATTACAAATACATCTCCACTAATTACATTATCACCTACACCTGTAAGAAACACCGTACTGCCTCCTTTATACCAATCGTAGAAGTTAATACTATTTCTTACGATTCTGTATCTTTTATTTAGAAGTCTAGCGTCGCTAAATGATGTAACGCCAACTGTAATATCTGTACCACCAACAAGTGTTATATCATCAGGTACTGATGCACCAGCAGCAGGAGGCGTAGGAGGAATAGAAATATAATCGCCAGACAAGCCAACATATTCACTAGTCCCTGTGTTGTACATAGGCAACTGCTTACCGAAATCATATATGGTAATCCTGCTTATTAGTAAAGATACAAGGCTTGCAAGTTGTTGAGCGTCAACAGATGGTGATGTATAAAGCCAAGATACCGCCTTCTTCAAGCAGTAAATCAATATCTTCTCGTCCTCAAATGTATTGTCATTCTCAAAAAAACGCTCATCAGTAGACTTAGTGCCTAGCTTATACAGAGCCTTGTTAGCCCTGCTTATCCACTGCTGTATTTGTGTAGTAGTATATTGAGGCATTAAATAGCGTCATTATCGGTTATGAATTTAATTCTGTCAATAGCGTTCTGAGCATTCAGAACATCCGTATCCGCTTCTGCATTCTTAGCCGCCTCAATGTCAAGAACAATCTTCATACTGTCCTTAAGGTATTCTGTATTGTTTAACAGCGATGGTTCAACCACCATCTTATTTTGCCTCTCAAAGAAAGCCACCTTAGAGTAGCAAACCAATGCCACAACCTTAGATGCGGTATATACGCTGCCTACAACCGGAGTAGTAGGAGTAATCTCCATATTCACGGTAAAAGCGTAATCTTTATCAAGACCAGTAATCGTAACTATATCAGTAGGATATGTAGCGTATGCGAAATTTATAGTCTTATAAAGTGTTCCATCTGCATTATACAGATACAGATAGCGACTAGTCATAGCAGCCTTAGTCTCAGGAGCAGAATAGTTTGTTGTATCGGTAATCTGAAAGGTAGTACAATCGGAACTTTGTGATGCTGTAAATGACGCTGTAATTGGCATCTTCTTTGTTTTTAACAAAAATAAAGAAACCCAGCTTAAAAACTGGGCTCTTTATGTCAACACTTTATTGTCTTCCACCACCATACATCCCCTTATTTCTTCTTCCGCCTCCATACATACCCTTTCGTTTGCCTTCAGTCTTATACATTCCTCCGCCACCACTTGAGCCTTTTTTCTCCTTATCGCGCAGTTCTTTTTCGTGCCTTTTGTTCTGCTTGTCTAAATCCCTTATGATGGTATTAGAAAGCTTAGTAGCATCGCCACTAAATAAGCTGGCAGTCCATCCGTATTTACCGCCAAGCATAAAGTTGGCAAATATCAATCCATACCCCTTAAGGATAGAAGCCAAAAGCAGTTCATCCTTCTTTATGTTCTGATTCTCGTCAAGAGCCTTCCACAAGTCATAAGTAGTCATTACAGAACTTGCTGTCTTATGAATCTCGGAGAATCCGCCTATTGACTCAAACAAGGTCTCCCATCCTTTGGTAGCATCTCCTGCTGCCCATCCTATGTCATACTTCCTTACAGCATTCTCATATTCCTCTCCACCATAAATCTCTATAGGCCTTACGTTAAATGTATTCCACCACCAACTTTCATCCTGCTTAATCTTTTTACCCATAGCACTCCTTTCCTCTTTGGTCATTTTTCTGGTGCTTGTAAGCATTTGACCATTAAACTCATAAGTCTCTTCAACCTCCCTCTTATCCATAGCAAGGATAGCTTCCTTTTTCCATAAATTAAACAGCATAAATCCTCCTACCATTCTAGCAAAATATGTCTGCTGAGGGTCTATAACGTTGGCAGAAAGAGAGTTTATAATATTCTCAAATACTTTTTCTTCACTTTCTCTCATTTGTAACTTAAACTTGCTAAGTTGCCTTTCCCACCAACTTTGCTGCTCCATTTCCTTGAACATTTTTTCCTCCTCATCCTCATCTCCAGCCGCACTATATACAGCATATCCGGCACTAGCCATAAGCATTCCAAAAAACGTCCTACTTAAACCATAAGCAAATGTAGGGATATAGGCTTCTGTAAGAGCTTGAGAAATATATTTTGCCCTACTTTGTGCAGATAAACCACTTGTACTAGAGAACGCGAGTTTCATATAGTTCCTAAACAAAGAGAACTGTATAGATGGATAACCCATCATAAACCCTGTAATGAACGTAAATGGATTTGTCTTAGGTATTGTTATATATTTACCTAAATTACCTGGTAGATATGTATTTATTAAATATCTAATAGGTCTTCCAAAGAATGGAACAAATGGGTTAACCCTCAATGGCTGTCTTGCAAATGATGGCAAACCAAATTGTCTGTCAATAGTAGAATCAGCAGCTTTGGATGCCGTTTCTACAGCTTCCATGAACATTGCCCTGTAAGCTCCCCTTTCATCGCTAAATGCCTGATGGTCAAATGATTCTTCAGTAAGCCTTTCAAAAGCACCTTCGAATCTCTCCATCCAAGCTTGCTTCTTTACAGCCATATCCTGCCAAGACATAACCCTTTGCTTTCTTTGTGCCTGCTCAGGTGTTTTACTGTAATCATACAGGAAGTTATCTGAGTACATAGAAACGGTACGGTAAACAGGAGAACCTGTTAGTTCTGCAATCTTCACATAGTCATCCCAGTAAAACTTACCTTTAGAAGTTTTTACAGATGACTTACTTGGCGACAACAATCTCCACGTCTGTAACTTATCAGTCTTATTAGCATACGCCAACGCAGCAGATGTCTTTAATATATTCGCAGGATAGTCAGAACCAAGCTGTCTCATTGTAGATATAAGCCACATATTAGCAGCAAACTTCTGAGATACTGATACTGCTTTAAATAAGAAACTGAAGTTTTGGTTTACTGCTTTATCTCCATTAAGCAATGAGTTATCTAATCTTCTCTTTATAGTAATCTGGACACCTTCTGCATAAGCAGCTGCGAAATTAAGCTGCCTCTTCATCGCTTCATCCTGATTTTCAGCAGCCATATCTTTAAGCTCCTGTACACTTTCTCCAATAGCCTTAATGTAATCAATGTAAGGCTTCATTTGATTTAGAAGATTAAGAGACTTAAGGTTGTTTAATATTACCTTATTACCATTAAGGTCTAGTCTTCCAGCATTACCTGTACGCTCCATTATCTGACCCTTAGACAATCCTACATTTTCGAATTGGCTATTTATGTATTCCTCGTAGTCAGCTATGGTTGTCACATCGTCTACCTGAGCAACCCTTCTTGGGAAGTAGTTTTTGATAAGCGCTTTGGTGTTACCATTGATAATCATGGAAGACTCTACCAAATCTTTATTGGCATCTATGAATGACCTCCATGATGTCAATGCTTTGCGCTGTGATAAAGTTAACTTATCAAGCAACTCCTGCTCATTTAATCCTGCTAATGTTGTAGTACCATTATTTGTCAAAGCAGAATAAGCTATCGCATCAAGTAACTCGTTATATTTTCCAGTAAGCGTAGACAAGCCTCCAAGTTTACCATACCTTTTAGCCATAGTAAGATTTTCTTTCTTATCCTCATCAATACCGTCTAATATGTTTCTTTTCAGAATCATATCATCAGCTACTTGGTCTTCTCTCAGGTTTGATATATGGTCTATCTGATGAGCTATAATAGATGCCATCCTAGTAGAAATCTCTACGTATAAGTTTTCATTAGAGCCTCTTTTGAACATTGCAGCAAGTCTTCTGAAATTTAATGAAGAGCCAACACCATACTGTTCTCTAAGACCTCTTAATGCCTTTTTAACTACAGCTCTGTTTGACTTATCACCAAGCAGAATCATAGCGTCCTGAAGGTTCTGTAATTTAGCCTGAGTCTTGTTTACAGCTCCATCAACACCTGATGCCATCGGAGCAAATATCTCTCTCTCCAAAAATCCCATATCAAACATATCATACCCAGCTTTGCCTCTACCATTAAACAATTCCACATCCATAGAATGCAATCTGAGTATATCGAAGTTATCGGCTATAAGTTCTGCTGAAGGAGTTGTCCCCTCTACATCTGTAAAGGCTCTGAAGAAGTTCTTGAACTTGCTAGTAACCAATCCTGTTAATCCAGGGGCGCTTAAAGAACGTCTGTTTTTAGCTAAAGATTTAGCCCAGTTAGTCATATTCTTTTTAAGGAAGTACTTCTTAGCCTTTATGTATTCGTTATATACATCGTAGTTGTAGTTCCCATTAGTCATAATGCCATCAATAGCATTGATTAATGACAGCTTATCTTTCGCACTTAAACTATCTAAATATCCGTCTCCTTTTAACAGCTTAGATAATGACAATAATTGATGATAAAGCAAAGGATTTTTCACCTTAGTTCTAACATCAGAAGAAGCTTCTGAAGTGAGGTCTGCTGAAAGAATATTCACCTTAGCGTTTAACTCATTAGATATTTCATTCTCTAACTCATTAGCTATATCATCAATGGTCTTACCAGCCGGAAGCGACGTTAATATTTGAGCGTACTTCTGCTGTATCTCCGTCATCTGCTGAGCAGTAAACAGAGCCATATTACCCTTCCTTTCAGCAACATCATCCATAGCCTTTTTAAAAGCTACTATAGAAGCATAGTCCGACAAGTCAAGATTCCCAGCCTTTTTAATCATTCGGTTCATCTTGTCTGTCAAGCTCTTATACTCGTTTTCTACCTTTACATTATTGTCAGCTACAATACCAGTTGCTTTCTGAATAGCAAAATCAAACTGAGCTAAATCACCTCCCAACACATCATTTAAAGCTCCATTGAAAGAGGCTATATCCTCAAGCGTAGCGTTGCTGTTTCTCCAAGCACCCAAGTCTATAGCTACTATCTGCATCGCCTTAGTCATCAAGTCAGAAGCACCATATTTAGCCTTAGAAGCTTTTTGCTTTATCTTATCAATCAATGTAGCTGACTGCTCTATTAGCTTCTTCCTATATTCTGTTTCAAGTATCTTAGAGATAGCATCTGCCGTATCACTTACAGATGACATTACATCAGAACGGTTGAATACTCCAGACTCAATCTCAGCTATTATAGCATTTACCTTGCGAGGGGACAACTCAACGTTTACCCCATACGCTTCAGTCATCTGTTTGAATATATCTTTTACAGCAGCTATAATAGCATCTGTACGCTTCTCTACATCTTTTATAGCACGTACCTGATTAGATACAGCATTGCGAATCCATTGACCAGTAGTCATAATCACCATATCCTCATTAAACAGACTTCTTCTGTTGGTCTGAGGATAGGCAGCCATTATAGCATCAGCAGCTATAGATGGAGCAAGGCTCATCATATTAATCCAAGATATTCCGGCAGGCCCCTTCTTATCGTCATACATCTTCTGTATGCCATCCTTTACCATCTTGGTAACTTGCTCAGCAGCATCAGCAGCTTTTACCTTACCTTGTGCCAGTCTTGAAGCCTCCTGATTAGCACTTCCTACTATGCCCTGAACTTCTGTTGACTTAAACGCTTGGTTTAGCTTTTCAGTTTTCTTTTGTTGGATAACCTTTTCTTTCTGTTCTGCTGAAACGCTTTCAATTATACCATCAAGAGCACCTATCAAATCCTCGAAGTTGCTCTTACCCATGTACTTATTTATCACAAATACACTAAGTTCAGACAGAGCCTCTCTTCTAGCAGCTTCTAAATCACGTCCTTTCGTTATAGCTCTATCGAAGTAGTTCTGAGCCAAGATAGTCAGAGATTGAACCTGAGCATCGTTCATCTTAGCCATAAACCCAGACGGAGTAGAACTCCTGATAGATTCTCTTGTCAATGGCTGACCAGCAAGCAAGCTGGCATTCACCATATTCAAATAAGTATCTAAATCCAATGCACGAAGCTCGTTATTAGATAGGTTAAATATCCCTGCATATTGAGCAAGCTTACGCAGCATTCTCGTCATCCATCCTCTGAATCCTTCTCTCTGAGACTCAAATACAAACCTCTCACCCCTGTCACCTATCGCTGTAGCCAATGCCTCATCCTCTAATTGCTCCTTAGTAAGATTATCATACAATGGGTCTCCCTGAAGCCTTGTAACGTATTCACTATCACGAATAAGCTCAATCCCTCTGTTATACACATCAGGAGATATAACGGCTGCCACATTCAACCACAAGTGACCAAATTCGTGTATTGGCGTATTATAGTTAGAGAAGTCAGGATTCAGATATACATCACCATTTAATACTCTACCATACACCACACCACCCTTTGTCATCAACTCTCTTGCAGCAGGGTCTTGCATAGCAGCTTCAAACCCTTTCTTATCCATAAAGACCTTCACGTTAGGGAAAGCCTGCTTTAGTCTGTCTATAAGCTTGGTAACAGCTTTCTTATGCGCTTTAGAAGTAGCCTGATTTGCTCTGTCAGCTACAACGCTTGCAGCATCTTCCGATTGAGATACTTTAGTTTCAGCATTTCTAACAGAAGCTTCTCTAACAACAGGCAAGTCTGTAGTAAACTCTGTTTCAGCCATATACTGCTTAACTCTGTCAACTACAGGTTGCCCAAACTGACTGATAGCAGCTGGCTCATCTATCGCTACCTGAGACGCTATCTCATCCATTAGTTGAACCTCTTGACCTGCTTGCATACCACCCAAATACGTTTGTAGTATCTGAGGTGGATTAGGCATAGAAGCTATTTCTTGGGTTGCTTGTTGCGCTTGGCTGCCGAAATTGCTATTGCGATAATTTGCTGAGGACTGCGCATCTTCCCTCCTGCGCCTTTCTCTTTCCCCTTCTTCAAGTTGTCCTTCTTCAGTTCCCTGATATTGTCCGATATTGCTTGGTTGAGCGCCTTCTTGCCGTAGCCCTTCTGCGATTTCAGTGGCATATTGTGTTGTTTTAGTATAATTATCTTTTAATGAAACTAAGTCATTCAATTGCTTTGTAAGTATGCGAACCTCTGCAAGTTCTGTTGGAGCTGTTTTACCACTAGCTACCACTTCATTATACCTATCCTGAGCAATGGCTAACTTAGCATTTGTATTATAAATCTCTGTGAGGAGTGCCTTCTCAGGATTCTTTTCAATCATCTTCTCCTTGTAGCCTCTTGCTTTAAATCTCCTCATAGGAGCAGAAACGATTGCCTTAAGACGCTCAGCTAATCCACTTCTTGTAAGTGGCTGAAACTCAGGAGCAGATACAGTTTGAGTAGTGGATGCGGGAGTAGCTGTCATAGCAGCACCCTCAATAGCACCACCAACTGTCGGAGTAGTTGTCGGAGTAACTGCCGGAGTAGTAGCAGCTTGTTCATCAGCAATAGCTCCAGAAACAGCACTGGCATCTGCTTCGCTTTTAACCTGATTAGGATTAGCACTTGTTGTCAAATTAGAAGAAGCAGCATCCGCTGCATCATTTTCAGCATCAACAATCTTAGACTCAACGGCTGGCTTATCACCAACAACCTCTTGAGGTGTTGTAGATGTAACTCCCTGACTAACAGATGTAGAACCATCCAACGCACCATCTTCATTTACAGACATATCAGACACTCCAAAGTAATCTGTAATCTTTTGCACAAGACCTGTATCATCTAATCCGAACTGCTCTTCTGCAAACTTCCTATCCTTAAGTGCTTTGTCAGCATTTTCTTGTAACTGCTGTATAACAGTCTCTGCGCTACCTGCCGCTATCTCACCACTCTCTACTCTATCTTTAACCTCATTTATCTGCATCAGATTAAACAAAGCAACAGACCTTTGCTGGATGCTTATGTTTGTATTAGCTGATAATGACATCATCTCAGACTGCAACTTCATTGCGCCAGGGATGAGTGTATTCTTCATAAAGTCGTATTGAGCCACATTTAAGTTCTCTCTTGATATTTCACCTGACTCAACTTGATTAACAAAGTCTATAGCTGTTTTTAACCCCGTTGGACTAGATAGTCCTGCAACTAATGTAGCTGACTCTGATGACATACCACCTGCTTGCAAGTCTTTCTTTAAACCTAACTCTACAGGCTTCTGCTTATTAAATGCACCTGTACCACCTTTGAATAAACCTCCGGTAGCTGTCATTACAAGAACATTATCAAAAGATTCCTGTAATGTAAATACAGATGGGTTGAATGAAGCAGCGTGTGTATTGTTAAAAAGATTCTGTAATATATAGTTTCCTTTATCAGCAACCTCTTCTTCAAACGCCTCTAAAGTTCCGCTTCTTACAGTACCCTTAGATGTATTCCAAGCCAATCTAGCATATTCCTTAAGAGCCTCTTTTCTTGTACCTACATTCATTATCCTGTTAAGCAAATCCTTAGTCAATATAGATTTACTTCCTCTTAGACCAAGAAGAGATGCCTCGCTTGTAATAGCTTCAGAACCTAATTCTATACCAATAGAAAATCCTGTGTATAGCATTGATTCAATAGGGTCAAGTCCTGCGTTAGCAGCTTCCCTCATCTTATCCCCAGTCATAGTAGCCGCTAAATAAGCAAATCCACCCATAGGGCCACCTGCCATAAATGAGCCAACAAATGCAGCCATTTGAGGCAATGCTGAGCCAATTTTCTGAGCTATCTCTACTGCATAAGAGCCTGGCTGAACTGTCGTTTGCAGCACTCTTTTATACTCACTTAAGCCAGCTGAAACGTAATTTTTCTGTAAGTCAGAACCTACATTTCCAAATAGATTAGCTGTTGATTCTACTAGCCTAAATATATCAGATACACCATCCAACAAAGACATCCCCATAGCTATACCTGGATTAATCATTGCAAGTATATTCTTTGGCGCTTTATAACTACTCCTAGACAACATAGGGAATGTATAACTCTTGTTATCAGATGCCTCTGCATCAAACTGCTTATACAGAGCTTGTATTAAATCAAACGTCTGCGTAGCTCTTGGAGAAAATGCACTACTTGAAAACAAAGCACTTTGCTTCTCTTTATAGTTTGCTATAACCCTATCTATCCTACCCTTATTTTTATTTTCGTAATCTTTAACCTCTTGTGTAGGGAATGCGTCTTTAGCTTTGTTAAAAGCATCAGCCACTTGATTCACTTTCTCTACTACAGTATTCAATAGATTTATCTTATTTTTAATTAAATCTTGCCCTGTAGTATTTATAAACTCAATATCCTCTTTTGACAATGTAGACAAAGCATTGCCACCTCCATCATAATTAGCTATCTTCTGCTTTAACTGTAAAAACCTGTACGCATCCCTAGTATCTTTGTCTGGGCTATTTAATAACTCTCCGTTTATCTTATACGCAGTATTCAACATCTCCATATACCCTGACTTATTTAAAATGTCAAGATACCCATTACTAAAGTTTTTAATCTCCAACTCAGTAGACAACCTATCTGAATTAAAGCCTTGTACTACACCACTAAAGTCAGACATCAAACTTTTACCATAAGAAGCTACAGCGTCTATTTCTTTGTTCTTAAGTGTAATTTTAGCAGCGTGAGTCAAATCAGCCAATCCCTCTATGCTGCTTGTATATACAGAACCTCTATTACCCTTCTTGTTTAGAATTTTATCCATCTCTGATGCGAGTCCAGGATTCTTCTTTAACTCTAAAGCAAGCGTACCCATAGGAAACTCTACATCGTCAATACCTGCATACCATTGAGTAAGTTCATCTATGCCGGTAGAAACAGCACCTGCAACCAATCCAATACCTTTAAATGGCAAAGACACGGCTTTACCCAACATATCTTCTAATATATTTTTACTACCGCCCTCAAGCAGTTCGTTATATTGCTCTTGGAACTGATTAGGGAATACCGAAGCAATGACAGCCATTTTCGTTATTTTGCTAAATTTGTCGCTTGACATTATCTCATTGTATGCTTCTATATTTCTCTTTACAGCATTTATATGACCCTCTTCAAAAGACTTCTTCTTTTTTTCGTATTCAGATGCGTTAATCCTGCCTTCAGCTAAATCGGCATCTATACCCTTAATAAACTCCGTTTTACCAGCTATGTGTGTATAGTCTGAAATTACAAAAGCTTGTGTTTCATAATTTAAAGGGGTATAAGCGCCTATTACCTCTTTCGTTATAGGGTGTACAAAAGCTGCTTTAACAGGTGATATTGTTCTATTACCACTAGCATCTTCAATCGCCTGGAAATACACAGGTCTTGAGTTATTCTGAAATGCGTCATCTGTAATATGCCCAGATGTCATATACCCCAAATAAACATCCCCAACCTTTACATTCCCCTTATTCTTAAACTCTTGTTCAAACTGACCTAAAGAAGTAACCCCCCTAGACTTTACGTCTTTATATTTATTTTGAAATTCAGGGTCAGAACTGTTAGCTACAATGTCTTGCAGCGAAAGAGGGTCTCCTGCCCCCAAAGATATAGCCCTTGTATAAAGATTATCCAGCTCCCTTTCAATCCTCTTCATCGACTTTCTCATGCGTCTTGGAAGATTGTCGTTATTATCCTTGTCTTCGTTATATAACGATAAATACTGCTCAGTAGCTAATTTCTTATACTTTTTATCTATTTCTTTTGTATTCTTCTCTATATACCTTTCTCTGCGTTTTTTATTTAACTCTCCAGATGCTATTTTTTTATCAGCTTCCTCATTGAGAGCATCTATTTCGTCTTGCCTATTTTTACTCAAGTCGTTGATTAAACCATTCCTTTTTTCATCCAATATTGGGTCAGAAAACTTCTGATTCATCATAACGCCAGTAGCATTATCATCTTTGGCAGAATAGTCAATATTGCCATCCTTATCTATTGTGACATTTTCTTTGTTCTCTTCTGTGATAGAATTTAGATTATCCAAAATAGACTTGTCAGTCCATTTCAACAAAGATTCATCTGGTAATTCTAGTTTTTCTGTTGGATTGATTTTAGGTAGTATGTCGGTGTTGTTAGAACCAAACATATCCTTGTCATACCCTAATATATTCTTTACATCTGGTGTAAATACCTCTTGATTAAGTTCTTCTTGGTTTGTGGGGAGTTGCTGTTCTGCCATAGCCCAAATATAATAATTATGGTTAAAACATAAGCAAAAAAGTCCTAACACATATTGCGGTAGGACTTATTTTATATACAGCTATTTAGCGTATTATTTCTTTTTCTTCATAGCTGGTGTCTTAGGATTTACTGGAGTTTGTCCTTTACCCCTATCTTCTGTACCGGGAGCAGGAATATTAATAACGCCACGAGAAGTCTTAATCTCACCACCCTTTTCAGCAGCAGTTTGAATCTCCTGTGCTTTACCCCTTAAAAGAGTAGTCATAGAATTTAATACATCATCACCAGTAAGAGACCTGCTTTTCATTCCCTGACCTCCTTCAAATGCTGTAAAACTTTTACCATCTCTTCCTACGTTTACCATTTCAAATCCAGTACCACTTGAATTTGGTAAAAACCCAATTGCACCAGATGAGGTTTGAGCTCCTGACGCGGTATTATATGACTGACTAAATGAAGCTGTAGGATTCATCAATACAAGTTTCTTATTTGCTCCTTCACCAACATTTACAAAGTTCATTCCGGCAGCAATAGATTGAGCTGTCTTTTCTACATCACCTCCAAATAATTTCAATCTGTATGTGTCACTTTTAGCTTTCGCTCTATGTTCATCTGTTACCGGAAAATTGTCGCCAGGACCTTTAGTTGCTGATTTTTTTAACATTGCCATTTTACTTTGTTTTTTATTGTTATTGTAGTATTCTTAGTACATCTTTACCTCTTTTGCTCCTTATTGCATCAAATCCATCTTTCAAAGAACTATTAATTATAGCATCTTCAGCCATATCCAAACCACTTGATATGCTTGTCTCCCATCCAGGTTTGGTTTTGTCTATATCAAATGTAGATGTCTGAACAATAGCATATCCACCTGTAGCTAAAGGCACAACTCTACCTCCTTTTGGATTTTTAGCAAGAAGCGCATCTGCAACAGGCCTGCTGGTTATAATACTTCCATCTGTATTAAATAATGCTCTTGTAGTTGTAACAGACATAGTCTTATTCTTGTCGTCAAAGTCAACTTTTGCCGGAACTAAATTACCTAATGATGACTCTTGCTGAGCAACAAAAGTATTAATCCATTCAGCAGCTTCCTTACCATTAAAGTTGCCGCTTTTTATTCTATTTAATATTTCACCATCTAAGCTTTCTGGCTTGTTGGCTTGAGACCTTTGAAAATAAAAGTTTTGTTTTTGTAAATTAAACGATTGGATTGCCCTCCAGTTTGACTGAGTTGTATAGTCATAACTCATACCTAGGTCTCTAGGTAGATTAGCATTTAACTTTTGGAATAATGCGTACTCGTAAGGATTATTCACATCTACACCTGTCACTCCATCTCTCTCCTCAAACAAAAACTCAATAGAACCTATACCGTCTTTAGTAGCAGCTCCAGCTTTTTGATAAAACTCAACTATCTTAGGAAACCACTTATTAACTCTTTCTTGCAAAGTAGGACCTCCTGATGAATACAAAGCTTGTTCAGCCAAAGATTGTTTTTCAAATTCCCCTAACATATCAGGATAAACAGTAGCGGTAGTTTTTATTTTATCTGCTATTTGAAAAGGACTTTTAGAAGCGAATTTTCTTGTCACATCAGACCCTACTGGTGCTCCACCCTTTTTCTTTTGAATGAACTGCATTTGATATGGTGTAGATGGGATTGATGAAATAGCGTCATCCAATACTTGTGGTCTGAAATAGGCTATTCTGTTTAAGTCATTTACCGTCATCTGGTCAACTTCTACATCCTCGTTCAATTCATTATTAAACCTATAGTCTTTTCTTCTTTGGTCGTTAATTGGCAATCTAAAAACATTTAATGCCTCTTTAAAAACTGTTGAAACATCTGTAGCTTTTAAAGGGTCCATTGTCTTAATTGCAAAGTTCTCCAACTGTAAACCGCGCTCTTTTATGGAGACTGAACGAGTAATTTCAGATGTCAATAGACCCTGCTTTTCTATTAATTTATCATACGATGCACCACGCGCATCTATATCTGCTTTATTTTTAGAGTAAAAATCATTCAGGTCTTTCCTTAATCCGTTTATATAATCACTATCTTGAGGCCTTATAGCCCTTTTATCTGCTAAGGCTGTATTTAGACCCTTTTCAATTTCTTTCCTAAGAGCTAAAGATTCTCTTCTTCTAAGATTAGCCATTTGCATAAGGTAATTATAAGGTTTACTGGTATCTATTACCTGTGCCTCAAATGCTCCTACTGCCGATGGTAATGCTTTTACTTCTGCCATTATATATTATATTAATTTATCCATAAATAGAATCATACAATGAACGAGTACTCAAAGATGTGGCCGCCCCAGTAACATTTGCAATACCAGCACCTGCCAAACTCCTAAACATCTGCATTTTATTAGCATTAGCCTGCCACCTGTTAGCAAACGCCTTATCAGCATAAGAAGCACCAGCCATAAGAGCAGAATATTGAAACCTTTGGTTCTCCTGCCTAATAGCTGTATCTTCAGCCGCCAATTTCAAAGCTGCTGCATCCATACCTGCTTGTATATTTGGACTACTAGCAAGCCCACCTCTTCTGTCCTGAGCGCCTTTAAGAGCCATAAAAGCATTTTGCCGAATTCTTTGTTCAGCTGCTACCCTTTGAGCCGCAGGCATACCTTCATCAGCCATACCCTTTGCCTTACTCATAGCTTCTCTTACCTCTTTAGGTATTTCATATTTAGGCTCTCTTTTGGCTTGTCTAGCCATACCTATACCTCCTATGATGCCTTGTATTAATCCTACTCCTGCTTGTATCCCTGGCCCTAAAAATTGCGAAATTTCTGCCATATCATGTATTTGTTAATGGTGATTGAATATATTTCAAAGATACAGAAATTAATCTTGATTCCTGTGATGTATTATTTGCAAATGTTACTTTTGCGTAACACCCCTTCATACTCTCCCCGAAGAACTTGCCACCACTACTCAACTCATCCCTCTTTATCGTAGCATTATACTTAGATTCCTTATTTTGTATAGTTAGTCCAGGTATTGATTTTGAGAAATCAGATGAGTCAAGAGTAGACTGCTTTATTAATATGGGTCCTGTTTGAATCAATACATTCCACAATTCAGTAGAAAGCATCTCAATAGCTGTATATGTTTTCTTAAGGGCAACCTGACCATTGAATACAGTCTGTATACTACATCCCTGCTGCACCCCATAAAAGTTATTCCTTTGGTTTTGGTCATTGTGTATATATGGCTTTACGTAAAAAGACCATAAGAAGCCATTTACAAATTGAAACGATGTTGCATCTGTGTAACCGTGTTCGCTTTCAAATTGCTTTCTAGATTCGCTATATGACATTATTTTTTTGTTAGAACCAGATACATTGCTCATTAAAATAACAACAGACCTTCTTTCATAGTTAAAAAACCCGTATCCGTAACTGTTCTCATCAAGATTATTATTCGTAAAAGAAGCAACATTGTATGTATCACTAATATTAGTCATACCATCTAAGCTAACCCTTATTATAGCTCTGTTTATTGTATCTAGGAAATAATCTCCATAATCCGTTGATACTAAAGAACTTCCGTATTTATCTATACCGTATTCACCTGCGTAGTAGTTAGGCTTATTCAATAACTTTTCAGATATAGCCACCTGTGACGATGTAGCGTTGTCGACAATAATACTCCGGTAAATAGGCATCATTCCGACCTTATATCGCTGGAATATACGTATGAAGTTCTCTCTTGTCTTTAGTCTTAATATATCACCAAAGCTGTTATCAGCCTCCTCAAAGTTTTCAGGGTAGAACCTGTTTAGGTTGTTTATGTTAGTTCCCTGTATAAATGACTGAGAGAACCTGATTAAAGCAGGGAAATACTGCGTTTTAGCAGATTCGTCAATAACCAATGCCCTACCTTGCCCCCAAACAGCGCTTTCCCAAAAGTCGCTGAAGTGCGAGTCCATACAAACATATTTAACAATAGGTGTTGCTGTAGTTGATGTAAGACTTCTCTGCCTACCATAGTAGTCCCCATCATACATTCTTATAATACATGGCTGAACGCCTGCACCTATTATTTGATTTTGAGAAGAGCCTTGATGTACACTATTGCTATTTATATCTGTAACTATATCATACCGTTCTCCTATCTCATAGTAAAAGTTTGATTCTTCATCTGATATTATTTGAGATGGTCTTAATATTTCAACTAAAAACTGAGGTTGATTACCGCTTACATTAGCAAAAGATGGCATCCCTGAGACAAAAGATAACTTTACATATAAATCATCATTAGGGGCCGTACCTCTTTTTACTAAACCTAATATTTCATAATCATTCTGAGTAGAAAAAACAGTTCCGTTTGAATAGTTTTTAATGAATCTAATTCTATCTCCTTTTACGAATGAGCTTTCTGTATAATTTACTATAGTGGCAGAGGAAGGGAAATCCTGTATATGTTTTGTTATATTTTGAATATTTATATAAACATAAGGTACAGTCAAAGATGTCTCTGTTGCATCTACTCCTTTTGTTATTAAAAACTTAGAAAATGATGATGTAATTTCTTTTGTTCTGACAATATGATAATATCTAGCCCACGATGGTGGAGCATGATTTATAGAAAGTTGAACAGAAGAAGATTGAGGAACCCCTGAAGATTCACTATATTGAGGTATGTCTACAGTTAAATTCTTATTATTACCTATAAAAACTCCATTAGTCTTGCCATCAGAATCATAATAAGAAATCCCATATTTATATCTTCCAAGCCATTTAAAAGAAGCGATAGAATCTGTATCACCTGTGCCTGATGATGTATTTGGTATATATACTGGGTTTACGCCAGATTCAGGGAAAAATATATCTGCGTAAAATGCTTTTGTAGAATCGGTTGTGGAAAATCTTACAACATAAGTATTGCCAACTTGAGCAGAAAGTACTGCATCTACATTTGAAGATGTTGAATTAAGTTGTGTTATAAAAGCGTTTACGGCATCAATAGTTGTCTGCCCAGATGTTACAGTATATGAAAATGTCGGCTCAGGCAATGTATTGTATGTATTAAAGCCATCAAAAGACTGTATCATACCCCAACTGAATGATATTGCATCACCCTGCCTAACTATTCCTGTAATTTCTACAGAATAAGAATCAGTATAATATTCAACAGGAGAAGAGCCTGGCAAAACTGTATAAGACTCTGGATTTGTAACAAACGTAATATCTCCAGTAGGTACTAATGCGGACTGTATAGTTGTTGCCGTTACATCAAAATTAGTAATTCTATCCCTGCCCTCTTTTATTCCTGCATAAATCAATGTGTTACCATTAGCTAACTCAAGAGTATTTGCCTCATCAGGAACATAATCAAACAATAAGTTAGACTCCTCTGTTTCTATTGGCAGATAAGCTCCATCATTAAAAAATATATAAGAGTAAGTTGAGTTATTATCTATTGATAATATCGACTTACTTATCGTATCAACAAGGAAAAAATTACTCCAAACGGAGTCTATATTTACTCTGGCAGCTATTTCAATTTTCTTTACAATCTTACTCCCTGAAGGGACTGCTATACTGATTGAATTTGATTTTGTACCATCTGCGTAGTATGCGTCATCATTATACCTCGGAGGTAAAGGAACCTTACTTATAGCACTCCACACACTCTTTTCATCGTCCTCATAAACGAATCTAGACTTAAACTGAAAAAGTTTTTTTCTAAGGTTGTTTACGTTTCTTCCAGGAGCATCAAAATAACTACATATAGGCTGTTTTGATGGAGGAGCTTTTATAACCTTGAAGTAATCTAGTATTACATCATTAGTTGATGCCAATACAGGGAGCTTAACAGTATTAAACTTAAGTGGTCTTTTCAACGGGTCTATAAAATAAACCAAATCGCCATCCTGACCATTATCCCTGTAAATAATTTTAATATCCTTAATAAGCTTCAAAGGATTAATAGCAGTCTCTCCATTGCTCCACCCAAATATGCTTGTGCCACCAGTATTAGTCCTATCTTCAAACAATATAGTAGATACATTATTCGCTGTATTTACTGAAACAATCCTGTGGTATCCTGCTGAATTAAATATAAAGTAAAATACCTTCTGCCTTGTTTTATCAAAGTGAGAACCACACACCCAGTTAGTCCCAGATGGAGTAGCAGTTAAATTAGCAAGAGCAGTAGTCCCTAAAAGCTTCGTAATACCCTCATCCCCTTTATTTACATTAAAAGCATAAGAATAATCACCAGGAGGCAATAACTCCTCTGCTGCATCAATATTCAATCCACCATTGAAACCTCTTATATCTACCATATTTATCCTTTAACAGCAAGAACTTCTCCGGCTCTGATAATATCATTAGCCTCCCAAAGTCTTACAGGGTTGATTCTAAATTTAGCCTTCTTCTTCTCACGAACATAGTTAACTCTGCGCTGTTCTTTGCTCATCTCCTGAAATCTTCTACCCATAGGCTTGTACTCGTAATCCTTCCAAGCAATCCACGCAATCAATGCCTCCTTAATCATCACAGGAACCTTATGCTCCTCGTTCTCTCTTGGAGATGACAAGTACTCAAGTATTACATATTCATATTCAAAACCATTATCAAGAATTATAATACCAGTCTCCTCGTCTATGTTAAAGTTACCAGCACTCATAAGAAACCCACCCATCCCATACAGGTTAAATAAAGAGCCGTTATTGTCATAGTTCAGATATACGAAGTCTCTTATGTTTGTCGGGTCAACAGGAGCATCTGTATTTAAATCAGTTCTGTTGCTTAACTCCTGAGCATACAAGCTCATATTCGGATTCTTACTCAATGTAGCAACCTCTCCCTCACTATTCAAAACACCAATCTTAGTATATGCTACATAGTCACCCGGAAGTTTCACAGTCTTATTGGGCAGAACAGGAATCTTAAGAGTCTTAGGCATCTGATAGACGTTGAACATCATATCTTCCAACCCACGGAAAGCTATATTCCATAGCCTTCTGTAGTGAGCCATATTTAACTCAGCCTGAGAGATATACTCTTTCACTACCTCATCCAACTGAATCCATCTTGCAGTATTCATTCTGTCAATTATTTAATGTCTGTTCCGTCGTTACTAATATCCTGCATATTTGTCCTTGCCCTAAGTCTGCGTATAACTAAGTCTGTAGCAGCTACACCAATATTATCAGGGATGTCATCGCAGTCGTCAAACTTGGATGTCACCATACGCACAACAGCTTTCAAATCTTTTATATTCTTATAGCTCATCATATAAAAAAGCTGACCCTCTGCCCAACCATATATTTTATTCTTAGGCATTGGTATGCTTCTCATCAAATCTATTTCTTGAGGCGCTACCTGTACCACTGTCTCAGTTAACTGTCCCTCAGCACTCTTGAAATATATTCCAGATATGGATATACCTCTTGGTAAGCCCAAAGGAACTTGCGGTAAAGAAAGATAGTAATATCCAGTATCAGTATCTTTAGAGACAGTACGGTTTTTGAAAGTGGCATAATAAAAGTCGTTCATATAGGTGATACTCTCCATCTCTGCGTCTTTTTTATACCTATCTTCCATAACGGAAGCGATAGCCTGACCAAGCCAAAGAGAAATCTCATTGTCTGTTATCTGAGCATCATCAAAAGGAAGACCGTTATTAACGTCCCTTTGTATGAGTTCTATCATCTGTGCTTTTGTCATTCACCTTGTTGTTTTGCCAGTTGAGATACGCGAATTAAATCACCATCTTTAAGATTGATTCCTATTAGACCTAACTGTATAAATATAAGTTCATTGATTTCTTGGTCTCTCCACTCCGGGTTTTGCAATGGTCCTCCATTAGCTCCTGTTGCACTATATACAGGTATTCCACCTGATACATTATAAGGCCAAGTAATATCAGCAGGCTTTCTGATGTATGTCATAATCATCATATCTAAATCATCCTCCCCTGACAACACCCTGAATCCACCATCGTACTCATAATAGTAAGGGTTTGAAGATGAAGGAGGGTCAATAGCTGACTTCAATGCGCTGTGTATTTGCTCGTGCTTGATACGCCTAACCCTTGTTCCATCTTCCGCGTTCAAACTCAATAATTTAAGAAAGTCAGCAAATTGTGTCTTTACATTAGAAACTTCATTAATAGACTTAAGTATTACACGCTTAGTAAAAGGAGCTAATTTCTCCTCTACAACTTGAGTCATATGACCACCTGTTTTAGCCACAGGGCGACCAGGCTGATACTCCTGAACTTGACCTAATATCCTGTTAATGAATATTCTCTGAGCTGTGTTGAATGTGCTAACAAACTCATCAGGAGCTACATACCCGTGATGGTACTTATTACAAAGAAACTGTACTTCTTCATATACGGAATTAGATGTAGCCATACACCAAAGATAAAAATAAAAGGCCACTGTATAAACAGCAGCCTTTAACGCGAACCAATAAATAACCAAATTTATATCAACACTTACTCGGAAACGATGCTTTTTATTCTTTCGTAAAACATAGAAGCATCCTTAGTTTTCGACATAGCGAACTCAGAAATAGCCTCTACAGCCTTTTTCCCGAAAGGTATCTCGCATATAACAGTATCTGTATTTACCCAAACGGCATAGCCTTTTTTGGTTGTAACATCAATATGACCATCTGCCATAGCCTTCTTTACAAAGAACTGAATCTTAGAAGCTGTAGTACCTGCGGTATTCATAAATGCGTCAGGATTAGTCCCGGCTTTGTTAGCGTATTCAACTCGAACTTTAGCCATAGTCTTAGGCTCTCCGAACTCATTTGCCATAACAATACCTAGATATTCAGCGTGGATAAGCATATCCTCTACAGAAGAGTTCATAGCGAAATTGATAGCTCTGAGGCGTTTTTCTTCTTTTTTCAACTCGTCAGACTCAACTTCAGCTGTGTTTACAAGAGTGTATTTTGGCCTCTTGTTGCGCATACGATTCTCTTTCTTATCGTAATCATCGCTGTTTAACAGGAAGTTAAGAAGGGTTCTGTTAGTCCTAGGGACACGTAAGAATCCATTATTAAATACTATATCCTGTTTATTTCTTTGGATATACTGAGGCGTGAAACCTTCCTGCTCATCCAACCAAATAGAGGAAGCACCTCTTATTAATCTTACTGTTCTTACTGAATTAGACTGATTGTCGTACACTGGCATTTCATTGATAACAGATTCGTAAGCCTTAGGCTTCTGACCTCCATCTAAAAGCAGCTTAAAGACATACATATCAGGCTCTTTCTGTTGAGCTTTGATTTTGTCCTCTGTCTTTTTTACCAGCTTTTTTAACTGTACCGTTTCATCATCTTCGAAATCTGTAACTTGTTTCTTTGCCACTAATGGCTTTGAGTCATCAATTGCATCTAAAATAGGCAATTGAGTTTCTTGTTTAATCTGTTTTTCTTTTGACATATTTAATATTTTACTACAAATATAATAAAAAACCCCGTTGTAAAGACAACAGGGGGTCACTCTAAACAAAAACTACTGATTAATGATGCAAATATAATAAAAATCCCCCAAAGTAAAAACAGCGGGGGATTAGGTAATAGAAAACAGATTAAATCCAAGGGTGTAAAAGTACCTCAGATATGAATATGTATTTTGCTTTATCTTCAACATATACAAAAGAAAAACCCCTCTTTTGGAGGGGCTTTCTTCTATGGTTAGTTTAGATTAACCACTGATGCGTACGAAACGATTTGCACCGAACACGCGCAGACCTGCATAGCACAGGTGGTGTACGTTAAGTTCAGCTGTATCGCTTGTAGGACTCTTAGCGAAAGCACCAGTTTCCCAAACATGAAGGTCTTTACCATTCACGTTGTTGTAAGTGATTTCGATAGAGTTGTAACGCTCACCGCTTTGAGGGTCACGTCCTTGAGCCATCGGAACAACGATACCGTAGTTCTTATACTGATGGTCAGTAGGAGTAGCACCGTAAACAGCTTCAGGAGAGAACGGAAGGTACTTCTTGATATGGAAAGTATAACCATCCATAGTGATAGAACCGAATCCGTACATAGCAGCAGCTTCTTTGCTACCACCTACAGTACCCCAAAGGATAGCACCTGCATCGTAAAGGTCAAACAGTTCGTCATCCAACTCTTGACGCAAGAACACGTCAGCGAGAAGGTGATTCTCCATAGAACCTCCGTTGAAGTCAAGAGCACGAGTTACTTCGTGAAGCTTAGCGCGGTCAAGAGAACCAGCTGTGTAAGATACACCAGTACCACGATTTTCAATCTGCTGTAAAAGACCGATTGTGTTCTTAGAAGTAGCAGATGCGTTGGTATTAGTAATATCCTTACCGAACATAAGAGTAAACTCTTTGTTGTTCATAAAACGCTTTACAGCATCTTCAAGACCTTTGTAAGAATAGTTATCAGCAAACCAGATTTCTTCAATCATAGCGCGGTCTGTAACTCTCCAGTCTTCACGAACTTCAGAAACGTAGTTTACTACTTCTTCTACGCGAGGAATCAGAGCATCTCCTTTAGAAGAAGCTTCACCAACCGCAGCTTGTCCACGGAAGAGAATCCACTCGTTAGCATCCAAACGACCATCAACAGCAGCAGACTCAAATTGTTGAGTAGAGCTAAGAGGACGTACAGTAGCTGTGTGAGAGTTTGCTGAAGTCTTATCAACAGAGATTACTTTACCTTGAATACCAGTAGATGCGATTTCAACGATTTCACCTACACGGATAGGAGATTTAGTTCCGCTATCGTAGTGAGAACCAGTAGTCAATTCAAAAGTAACAGCAGAGCCATTAGTAGCACCTGTTACGTTTGTTTTAACCTGAACTGCTTGGTGCATTTTACCGAGGTCTTCGAAGTGACGAATAACCTGAGATTTTACTTGACCTTTGAATCCGAGCATTTCAAGAAGCATAGTGTAGTTTTGAGCACCATACTTGCTGATGAACTTAGGATAGTATTGAGGCTTAAGAATAGACAGGTCACTAACAATGCCTCTTGTTAGACCTGCTCCGGGATTGACAAACGCTGACGGTTTCTCCGACGCTGAATTGTATGCCATTTTTTTTTAGTTTTTAAAATTAATAATTACGTGTTACCAAAAAAGAAGTTCACCATCTCATCTTGACTTGCCTGTTGCTCGTCCGGCAAACGCCTACTTACCGATTCCTGGAAGTTAGCGTTTTTAAGACCCTTAACAAAGGAGGACTTTGTTTGGTTGACAGCCTGACTTACGTGTGCTTCGATTATCTTATCAAGATTCTCGATGACATACAAATCGTGAGCTATCGTCTCCGTGTCAAATGTCCCATCATCATTAATGTAGCGCGGCACAAAGTAGTCTTGCAATGTGAAGTTCTGCATCTTATCTTTTAGACCAGCCTTATCTTGAGGGTCTATCACATAAGTTGTTTCAAACTCCAGTTCGCTGTCCTTGTACTTACTACCAAAACCTACAATGTCATCAATGGTTGTAGGAATTGTGTTCAAGTACTTGTCACGAAACTCCTTTACTGCCGCCTCGTCAACATCATTTGATTGAAGTTGTTGAGTTGAGCTTGTCTCAATATCTGGAAGAACTATCTCCTCTTTTTTTGACTTAAGGAAGTCTTTAGCTTCTTTCAAGTCTTTCTTTTTAAGACGCTCCATATTGATTTTCTCCCTCTCAAACCTTTTCTTCTCTTTAGCTATCTCCTCTGGAGAGTCTAAATCCTCATCAATATCGGGCTGTTCTAAGTTATACTTGTAGTTGAACTCTTCTTCAATCTCATCATCAGATAATTCAGGGTTCTCGTATTTCATCTTCAACTTCAGCACATTATCTGTATCCAACTTCTCTAAATTGGTCAGCTTCTGCTGTTGCTGATAGACATTTAAGAACTCGTCTACCTTTCCTTCCTTCAAGTATTCAAAGACCTTCTTACTCGTCTCATTAGCAAAATTAATATCTGTAGTATTAGGTTTATCTGCTAATTGTAGTATTTCATCAACACTTTTGAATTTACCACCTGTTCTTTCAGCTAAAAGCGCTTCAAAGTCTACACCTGTTGAAGATTGCTGATTATCTTGTTGTTGAGTGGTATCACTTGAAGTCTCATTTTGTGACACCAAGTTCTCATTGTTACCTGATAATGCAGCTTCTGCTGACTGGTCTATTTCACCTGATTCTATTAAATCCTCAAACATTGAGGAGTTAGGATTACTTGACATTGTTTTCTATTTTATGTTATTAATACTTGGATTTACCTTTCACCTTTTTCAAAGCAGGGTTAGCCTTCTTTGCGGCAGGTGATGCCTTACGAGTAGATGAGGCAAGAATAGCTCCTGCTCTCTCCATTGATACTCCTTGCTTCTTAGCGATTCCCTTTTGTACAGCCTTGAATCCTGGATTCTTTGCTGATTTCTTTTTTGCTGGCATTGTATTTGTTTTTATGATTAAAAATTATTTCCTGTACTTAGCAGCCTTTTCAGCTACTTGCTTTGGCTGTTTTACGAACTGCTTGCCTTCTTTATTACCTTCTGCCTTAGCTCTGTTAGTAGCAGCTTTCTCTGACGAAGATAATGCTTTCCAAGCAGCTTTCGGTAAATACCTTCTCTTTCCTTCTGATGGTTTACCTGAAGATGTAGTCCACTCCTGCTTGCTCCACTTAGTAAGTTTATTAGATTCAGACTTAGCTCCTGAATAACCACCACCTTTTTCTTTATATATCTTTACAGCTAACTGAGCCTTCCTTGCAGACCACTCACCAGCATCTCCTCCCTTGCTGCCAGACTTTACGCTTGACACAACTTTTTTCCAAAGAGAAGGATTTGTTTTTGTTGCTGTACTCATTTGTTAATATTTACCTTGTCTTGATTTCGGTGATGATTTAGTAGAACCACCCTTACCAGCCCAAAGAACCTTGCAAGCCCAATATTTTGCCCCCATTTTATCATTAGCGCTGTCGCATTTGTGTCTAGCCTTAAAAGATTTCCTTGCAGCAGCAGAATAATTATGTCCGTAACCTTCTGCTCCAAAATGCACAATCTTTTCTTTACCTCCCTGACAAGCCTTTACCATCATCTTCTTACCTGGTCGGGTAGATGGTCTAGGGCTATTACACTTCATATTTTCTTTCTTAACAGTTGCCATTCATATATTTTTTTAATATGATTTATAAATTCTATTTCAGATAAATCACTTTTTGCCCTATTGCAATATACACAGCAAGATACCACATTTTCGTAAGTGTATCCTATTTTTGAATTAACCCTATCAAGACCAGTAAAGCTTATCAAATAATCATTCGGATTAGTATTTGGACTATCTTTTTGAATTGATTTTGCATTT